>Ga0181412_1000132_pt1 | contig 30387 bp, 41 predicted proteins | sample 35SPOviralmetaG_FD_130113 | JGI IMG/M metagenome (GOLD analysis project Ga0181412, IMG submission 130113) | Marine viral communities from the oligotrophic San Pedro Time Series (SPOT) site, San Pedro Channel, CA, USA - 35 SPOT_SRF_2012-08-15 | ecosystem: Environmental > Aquatic > Marine > Strait... | reverse complement strand
GCAGGTGTTGCCTTAGCATTGGATCCACTACCTACGCCTTGACCAGGCCTGTAGTTTGGATCTGCCTTACGACGCCCTTTGGTTTCTGCTGCAATCTCATTTGCGGTTGCAGTTGATGTATAGGGTCCCTGTCCCCTGCGCTTATCAATATTGTTCTTTGATACCTCGTAACTTACAGCATCATTTCTCTGCCTTGCATTACCGAACATCTTCGCGAGACCCCTTCCGATTTGACCTATAACTCCAGACCTTGGGGTATCATTGGGTCCTTCACTGATACAAAGAGTAAGTCTACTAAAAACCTCTGGAGACTCATTCTTAATTCTGGTTGCCATAGCACCAGGAATATATCTTAGATGAGTTTCAAATAGATTTGTTTCTTGATTGAAATGTTTTTGAACACCTTCACTTTGAAGTGACTCTTCAAATACGTCACTAATTTTAGCGATTGATGATGTTTTAAAGAATTCTTTTACGTCGGACTCATTATAACCCTGCTCAACCATGTAAACGCCTACAGAGTTGATGACAGTCTCGGCAACTACCTTTGCTTCTTCGAGTTCTTGTCTGTTGGCATATACCGAATTATATGACTCAACTAGTCCTTTTAATTGATTAGAGGGCTGCATTTTTTTTGAAACAACTTTTTCCTGCTTTTATTTATAAAAAAAGAAGGGCGTTAACCCTTCTCGTTCCTTACTATGATAGGAGTCAATGGTTCAATACGATCCATCTCTTCCCATATTTTTCTTAACTCATCAAAGTTTGAATCCTGTGAAGGAGTCTTTTTTGACATCTTGTTTGATTCCACCGACGACATAACTTTCTACCTCAGTTTCTTGCGGGGCTACTTGGAGTCCTTTAGAAGAAATCCAGTGTTCGGTCCAAGGAAGTGGATTGTTTTTCGCTGCAATATCATAAATTGGTTTGATACCAATAGATTTCATGCGCCTGTTTGCAATCCATTCCACATAATTTTTCAGTAATTTGTCATTCAAACCAATCATTGAACCATTTTTGAACAGATATTCTGCCCAAAGTTTTTCTTGGTTGACTGCAGATTCAAATGTTTTAATTACCCAAGATTCCTCTTCTGCAGCAATTTTTTGCATATCAGGATCATCACCTTGTTTCCACTTATTTAAAATGTTTTGTGTGATGACCAAGTGTTGGTTTTCGTCCCTGGAGATAAGGCTAATGATTTTAGCCGATCCTTCCATAAGCTTAAGTTCTCCAAATGCGAACGAACATGCGAAGGAGACATAGAACCTAATTCCTTCCAGGATGTTGACGTTTGCCACTGCTCGGTAGAGTTTTCTTTTGAGTTCATAGAGAGTTGATTCGGCTACAGGAACCTCATCCAAGACATGTCTCCACATGTTACTGCTAGCATATTCTGCAGCACTTGATATAAAATCATCATAAGATTCAGTGACAGACGTTGCTCTCTCTAAAATCTTAGGGTCTTGGAGTATGGTATCGAAGATTTCTGAAGGGTTGGCATATACATTTTTAATGATATATGTATAGGAACGACTATGGATCATCTCCATAAATTCCCAGACCTTCATACAGGCTTCGAGTTCAGGAAGAGAGCAGTAAGGCGCGAACGCCATACCAGGGCCTCTTCCCTGTACAGAGTCTAGCATGACTTGATACTTCAAATTGGAAGTAAAGATGTGCTTTTGCTCTGGACGTAAAGTTTGATAATCTGCACGATCCTTTTGGAGGGAAACCTCCTCAGGACGCCAGAAATATCCCAGTTGTTGGGTGGTTAATTTGTCAAAGACAGGATACTTATAAGAATCATATCTTTGAACTCCTAGTGGAGCACCAAAAAACATTGGTTGTTTTAAGGTGTTTACGGGTTGAGAATTGAAAACTGTAATTGAATCTACCTTCTTATTATATTTTGATGAATCATTGGTCTTAAATTGTACAAGACTCACAGTCTTCCTCCTCTTCTATTTCTTGAATTAGTGAATTTAATTTGTCAATTTTATCATCTCTATCATCAACTTCATCAGTCTTATTATCATAAGTATTTTGATAGTAAGATGTTTTCCACCCGTACTTATATGTAGTCAATAGGTCATTTGCCATGACTGATACAGGTACTTCATTATCGGGATAATTTTGTGGATTATAACTCCAGTTCCCACTGATGGCTTGATCAAAGAATTTTTGCATCACTGCGACTATTTTAACATATCCATCGTTAGATTTCATGTCCCATAGCAAAGTATAATTATTTTTTAATGTGTTGAACCCAGGAACAATTTGCTTAAGAGGCCCTTTCTTTGATTTTTTAATGGACAAATATCCCCTAGGAGGCTCGATTCCGTTAGTCGCATTTGACACAACGGAACTGCTCTCCGAAGGCATTTGTGCTGACAATGTTGAGTGCCGTAGTCCGTAGGTGGTGATAGATGTCCTAAGAGATTCCCAATCATGCTCATAATCAATACTAGTAATCTCGTTTACATCTTGTTTGTAAGTGTCAATTGGCAAGATACCATTTGCATATTTAGTCCTATGGAAATATTCACATGCACCCTTCTCTTTGGCAAGTTGATTTGATGCTTTTAGAAGGTAATATTGGAATGATTCTGACAGTCCATGAACAGCGTCCCACGCCTCCTGTGAGTCATACTTAAATCCAAGTTTGGCAAGGTAATGTGCAAGACCGATATAACCAACTCCAAGGGATCTACGTGCCTTTGTGGCTACTTCAGCAGCAATGATAGGATACTTCTGATAATCAATCAGTTCTTCAAGACTACGAACCGAAAGATCACATAGATCTTCCAACTCATCATCAGTACGAACTTTACCAACATTAACGGCAGAGAGAATACACAAAGCAATTTCTCCTTTACCATCAATATGCTGAAGAGGATCTGTGGGAAGAGTAATCTCTTGACAGAGATTAGACATATTTACCTTGTCCAGGAATGATGAATGTGTATTACAGTGGTCAATGTTCATGATATACAAACGACCAGTCTCTGCTCTCTCTTTTAGAATACTTAGAAAGAGTTCCTGTGCCCCGATAGTCTTTCTTGGAACAGCATCATTGAGTTCATGCATCCGATATAGAACGTCAAAGTCATCAGTACCAAAAGCATCATACAAACCTGGTACGTCATGCGGTGAGAAGAGGCTAATCTCTCCATTCTGGATGAAACGTTCGTAGAAAATTTTTGAAATCTGGATTGAGTAGTCAAGTTTCCTCACTCGATTGTCTTCGGTTCCTTTATTGTTCTTGAGAACAATGATGTCTTCTATTTCTTGGTGCCAGATTGGGAAGTGGACAGTCGCTGAGCCACCTCGTATTCCATTTTGTGTACAACACCTGACAGTTGATTCAAACTTTTTAAGAAATGGTACAACACCTGTGTGTTGTACTTCTCCATCTCTGATTTTACTGTTGATCCCACGGATTCTGCCTGCGTTGATGCCGATTCCCGCACGTTGAGCAACATATCGACCAATCGCCATGTCACTAGAAAAGATACTATCGAGGGTGTCATCGACATCAACAAGAACACAGCTAGCAAACTGTCGAAGTGGAGTTCTAACCCCCGCCATGATAGGTGTGGGAATGTTGATTTTGTGCTTTGAGATTGCGTCGTAGTATCTTTTGACATAATTTAATCTAGTCTCTTTGGGGTACTCTGAAAAGATAGTAAGTGCAATCATAATATACATGAACTGAGGAGATTCATATACACCTCCAGTGCTTCTATCCTGCACTAGATATTTGTCAACTACTTGGCGAAGGCCAGCATATGTAAACAAGAAATCTCTTTCATGATCAATCCAAGTTTGAACTTTGTCAATTTCTTCATGAGTATAATTATCTAGGATTTCTGCATCGTACACTCCCTGCCCTACGCATTTTTCTATATGAGTATAAAGATTCGGCAGATCCCTCATCTTTCCATAGATCTGCTTACGAATAGAAAACAAAAGGAGACGAGCAGCAACAAATTGATAATTTGGACAATCCAAGTCAATAAGGTCTGAAGCCGATCTAATTAAAATTTCCTGAATTTCTGGGGTGGTAATACCATCATAGAATTGAATACCTGATTGAATTTCTACTTGAGATGCAGAAACACCAGACAATCCTTTACATGCCTCATCAACCATGATGTGCATTTTTTCTAAATTGATTAGTTCAATCGAACCATTTCTTTTTTTGACTTTAATCCCGTTGCTCATATTTTTTTCCAAGTGTTGAATTTAAGTTGTGCTTCTAGACCAGAATATGTATTTGATTCTACCAGACTCTGAACATCATGTCCAGCAAGAACCATATCATTTATATCCTTTTCCTCAATATTGTTTGGCCAAATAACTACCGTCTCCTTTCTATTGATAAGTTTGGAGACTCTATTAACAATCTCTCTGTTCCTTGGTTCGTTGTCGAAGACGTATGTAAATCGATAATCGAAAGTGCTAAGGTCAACATCGCTACCACACATAGCAATAGCGTTGGTAATGAAATGACTGTCGAATGGTCCTTCTGTGACATAAACTTCTTTTGTGGTGTCAATCTGGTCAAGTCCATATATTTTTGGTACTCCTTCCTGAAGCATGATGGTTATATATTTAATAGATTTAGAATCTAGAGCCCTGCCCTGGAATCCAATAAGATTTTTTTCGTAGTATAACGGGATGATTATTCTAGACTCTTTACCAACATAACCGTGATCTAATCCTTTAAACGTATGCACAAACTCATCAAAGTTTTCTGCATAGTAAAATTTCATGGGATCAAGATTGCGGTTCTGAAGATACCTTCTAGCAATCTCATTCTCATTACATGGAGGAAGAACGATCCTCTGTACAAACTTAGGTTTTTCAAAAACAAATTCAGGTTCATTAACTACAAAGTTTTTCCCAGTAAAACCACTCTTAAACTTTTCTAGTTTATATTGTCTATGAAGTTGTGGATCTTGATCCTTTAGAAAATTATTAAACGACAAACTAGAACCACAGTTGTGGCACTTAAAGTTTGCATTATTCTTTATAGCATAGATGTATGCTCTAGCTTTGTTTTTATTCTTCTTAGAGTCCCCACAGATAGGGCAACGAAAGTTATATAGGTCTGTCTTTACCTTTTTAAACTTAGATAGTCTTGAAGAAATGAGCCCGATGAATTTGCTGTCTATCAGGTCCATAAGATAATAAGGATTCTCCAGGTATCATACTCTTTTGTGCGTCTGATGTCAAGAGACTTGCCATTATTCTTTGTCCGATAGGAGAGATCAAGATACTGATGACTGCTAGGGATCCTGCAATACTCCACATTTTCTTTTCTAGAACTCTCAACCTATCATCGATAAGACGAATATCTCTTTCACATCCCTGCTTAATTGCAGCAGTCTCTCTGTTAAGATCTGCAGACAATCTATCTAACTTTTCAAATAAAATTTCATCAACTCTATCTTGTGTATCTAATTTCTCATTATGAACAGCAAGAAGTTTACCCATCTGGATAGAATTATCTTGAAGGGTATCTACAACTCTTTCAAGTCTTTCTATTATTGCAGTATTAAGATTTTGATTTTGTTCTCTCTCCATGTTTTCTTCCATGTTTGAGTTGCTTTATTGAGTCCTGATAAAATTTACTAAGAGTCTTGTACTTTTTCTTTCTTCCATCAAATTCAAGAACGGGGTCATAACCAGCTGTAGGAGATCCAGAGTTTGATTTCTCAGATCCTCTATACATTGCCCCGCCGCCACCTCCGAGTGACATATCTTCACGAAAAGTATCAATTATTCTTTCTAAGTATTTAGACATTTAATCATTCTCCATGGGTTGATCTTCGGGCAAGTAGTTGATCATGTTTGGATAATCAGAAAAATAATCTTTTATTTCGTCTATATGAAAAACATAGAATTTAAATGATGAGTGACCTTTCAAAATTGCTTTTTCTATTCTGTGTTTGCCATCCATACTACGATATCTTCTACCACTATAAGTTGTAGTTCCGTCAAGTAAAAGACCAAATTTACTTAAATCAGCTTCTCTGGTTCTTTTTCCTCCACAACAAATACAATTTTCACCCCTCAATCTATTAGGAAGATCAAATCCCATCCACTGAATAGTATTTATATCTATCTCTTGAATTCTATCATCAGTCAATAAAGGAGTAATTCTCCTTAATCTAATACCAAGATATCTTTCTGGAAGTTCTGGAATAATCCAGTTACCATAAAATTCTTCCCAATGCGAAAGATCATAATCCGATAAACAATCTTCAGAATCTTTGAAGAAATGTTTTTTTTCATATCGATTATCACTATCCTCTAATACATAATGATCATCTAATTCTCTATACATTTCATAAAAATTACCAGGAATTAAATCCTCATATACATGAGGAACTCCAATGTAACATAATTTTATTGTTGTAATACTTTTCATTATACTTTATTCAAAATTTCAAGGCATTCATCGTCGATTGGAATATCTGTCAAAGTTGACTTTGGATATTCATGAAAACGATTTAAAAAAACTAAAAAAGTTTTGGCACAAGGCCACAATTCTGTTTCTAATTTATAAAATAACAAAGGAACTGTTGCCTCTCCAAAGACATTAAAAAGAATCAAAAGGTGATTGAGTATCAAATTGGTCTTTAAAATACCAGTTGACTCATACCTTTTTAGCAATCTCTTTACATATTTGAAACGCTTTAAATCATCATAGAAGTCGTCCTCAGTTACTGCCTGAGGACTATCATAATATTTAATGGCAAATAAGAGATAATTTTTATCATTCAATTCGGAAAACTTCATTTATCACCAGATTAATTACTGAGGCGTAGGATAGAGAATACCATTTGCTCCAGTGGTAATACCAGACATAGCAACGAGAATCTCTTTCTTAACTCTTAGTTCACCATGACAGTCGATGTAAGTTGTAACACCAACCCATCCAGATCCAGGAGCAGTATACTTCTTATTGACATCTGCAGATTCCTGACCACCAATAGTTAGGGCCTCATCGATACCATAAACCTGCCTATCATAACCACCTTTAAGTCTCTTGACAATCACTCTATCACCAACTGAAACTGCAGAGAGAATAGTAGATGCAAAACTGACCATACGGTTAGAATTGCTGGTGAATTTGAGAGCGGTTCCTGCAGTAATAGCAGAAGAGATTGTTGATGCTAGGGATACTGAAGTTGCTCCGATTGCGGTGATCGCAACATTTGCAGCAGATCCACCAGTTGTTACTAGTACAGTATCACCGCTGTTAGCGAAGATACCAGATGGAGCACCACCAGTGATGAATATAGTATTAGCACCAATTCCAGCAGCATTATTGGCAGCAACTGTTCTAAATGCAGTGCCAATTCCAGTGATGATTAGATCAGTTCCACCGTTTTCAACAGCATCATTGACTCCAAGGTCAGTGGCATCAATACCTAGATCCTTAGTATTGATAGCAGCATCTTCTAGTGCTTCTCTGACTCTAAACTGCTGATAGGAAGCAGCAGTGTCGTGCTTATTACTATAAGTATGGTCAAGAACAGTAGACTTAGGCAACTGTGAAATATAAAAAGTGGTTCCTGCAATAGCTACACCACTCAAACCAGCAGTTGAACCAATAGTTAGATTAGTTGCATTAGTAATTGTCTTAATTACAGCATCACCAAAATAGACGCCATCTTCGCCTCTATACCCAAATCGGATGATATCTCCTTCCTGAGCGAATCCAGTCACGCCAAAACTTGTACCCGAACCAACCACGGCTCCAGTGTTGTACGTCAGAGTGACCGTGCCTGCCGCCTTATGGGTGATGTTATCGTTATTTCCCCAAAGAGCCATGTGTTTACACCTACATTAAACTTTAGTATAAAGATATTTATAAAAAAGGGAGACCCTTGATTAGAGTCTCCCTTTCTATTCATTCGCGAGTCTTAATTGACTTGGTTACAACTTCCAAAAGTTGATCATCCATATCAGTCTTGGTCAACTTAACTGCTTTAGCAAGAATAACAAGACAGATCTCAACCATCTTCTCACCAAGTTCTTCATTGTCTGGAATTTTATTAACAGCATCCGTAATAATTTTGGATGCTAGTGGGAGTAGAAAAGACAACATTGTTTCATGTCATAGGACTATCAATATATAGTCCAATTTATATTTTATTAAGATTGCCCACCTTGCTTAGGATTGATAATTACTTTATTTTTGACTTTCTTTTCCTTTACTTTATTTTCAGTATCAGAGTCCATTTCATCACCCATTTCAACTATAAATTCTTCTCTCCAGTTGTTGAACTTAGAGACTTCTCTATAAGTAAACTCTTCGTTACTCTGCTTATTCTGACGAATGGTATCTTTAGTTTTAGCAGATGGACGAGCAGTGCCCTTCTCTCCACGATTGATCTTGATACCCATTCTCTCCATACCACCTTGAACTTTCTTCATGAACCTATCTGCTTTTCCTGCAGCTTCAGGTCCTAGCAATTCATGAATCTGTTCACCTTCATGCTCGACAGATTGGTTGAGCATTTTATTAGTCATCTTATCAATTCTCATCTTTCTATCACCAAGTTTACCAGCAAGTCCTTGATTACCAGTAGGACCCTTAACTTGTTTCTTGGCAAGTGGATTTTTAATATCTAGATTAGGATGTCCAATATACCCATCTCCAGGTTTGCCACCAATAACTTCATCAACTTGCTCGACTTCTTCATTCTTAGCGATTGCTGCACTAACTTTACTACGACGATTTAGAAGATACTTATCAGTCTTATTAACCTTATTATCATTATTCACATCATCATCTTCCTTACCAACTGGATCTAGACCTTTACCAGATTTCGTAGCAGCAGTTTGCTCACCTTTCTTAGACTCACCTTCATAAGGTGATCCATATTCTGTCATTTCGACAGATTTGATATTTGGATTGGCGCGAAGTGATCCGATTTTTTCTCTATCGGCAAAACGAACATAAGTTCTACCACTTGTTTTATCCGTTACACGTACCTTAAATTTCTTATTAGAACCTTCGCCTTTGACTTCTTCCTCTACAGGTTCACCGTACTTATTTTTATCGTGATTAGGTCCTTCAAAAGTACCCTTGATCTTTTTAATAGTATCTTCTTTGTTTGCAATAATTTGTTTTTGAATAGGACTGTATGCCTCACCAAATAATTTCTGCTTGACAGCATCCTTTTCAGGACCAGTCATAGTTGTGTTACCCATATATTGACCATATGCTGCTTTTATATCAACACCCTCTCTACGAGCACGATATCTAATATCGTATACAGCCTGACGAATCTTTTTAGCAGATTTTTCTTCAGTATTACCACCTTCATCTGAAGCGGCATCACTTTTAGCAGCAGGTTTTTCGGGACCACCAGCAGATACTACAGGGCCTCCTACCTTTCTTGCGGGTAGATCTTCAAAAAAAGTTCTATTCATCGTCTTTAATTACGGTTACGCTTTTTCTTACTTTTATTTATAAATGACTGAACTTTCTCTCTTGGAGACATTCCTTGAACATATTCACGATAGGAATCAGTTCCAATCTCATGCACTTCATTTACATCTTTGATCCAAGACTTGAAGAGATATCCCTCTTTTGTCACAGATATAATATGATTTGTTCCTTTTCTAATAATTTTTCCAATAAAACCAGTTACTAGATTCTCGACTAAAGAACCGACCTTAAATACATTTCCAAGAACGAAGTTTTCTCTCAGACCTTTCCAATCATACTTAGGTGCAATCTGCCAAAGTTCATATCCTTCCTCAATACCCATCCTTTGCCTGACGGTCAAAAACATTGTCTCTGCATCTTTAGGTTTCACTGTTCCAGGAAGCCCAGATGCAAAGGTCTCAAAATCACCCTCGGCAGCTGCTTTTCTCATTTTAGATGCAGACATTCCCTCCACACCTTCAGAATCTGGATCACGAGCACCAGCAGAAATTACATTGATCTTCTCAAATGAATATAGTTTACCATTATACTTATTAGCCAAGTTCTCAAATTCTGCTTGACGATCAGCACCAACAACGATATTTACTTCAGTATGACCGTCATTGTGCGCTCCCTTGAGAACATCAAAGATGGTTCTCATCTTAGTATCATGCACAATATTATTGGCATGATCAGGGAACATCGTCTTCATGAATTCAACTTTAGTGATTGAATCCAGAGGATTTTTCTTAGGATCTTCACTGTGTGAAGGGTAAATTTTATATTCGCCTTGACCAGCAGTAGCCCTGATATTATTGATTAATTTTTCGTGACCAGTTGTAGGTGGATTAAAACGTCCAAATCCTATGGTGAGTGCTCCTTTTGTTTTCTCAACGGGTGGAGCATTATCTGGTTCCTGTTGAGTCTGTTGTTTCTGAGTTTCTTGATCTGGAGTTTTGGTTTTCTTTTGGAAGATCTTCAGTTGACCGCGCACAGTTTTAGCGATGAGGTTTCCTTCCTTATCATAATAGTCCCCATGACCGTCTCCTGTCAAGCCCATCGCCTTTGCTTGGGTGGCGGCTCTCGATGCTTCTGTGATAAACGCTAGAAAGTTTTTCATAATATTATTTATTATATGATTGCATCAATGTTTACAGACTGACCAGACAGATAAGATTTATTAAAAATACCAGTTCTTACTCCTGGTATATCTCCCTGAGATGTTTTTGTTCTTCTATCACTTGCACTTCTTGAAACTAGAAGTGCTTGATATTGACCACTATTAAAATCATCAATATCACCACCACGATAATCAAAATGATCCCATCTCAGAGTAAATGTAATGTCACCCTCAGAATTTATGTATGGTTTGAATATGAATGGGCCCTGTGCAATAACATCAACATTATCAATTCCTGATGATCCGCCAAATCCAGGTCCAAAAACTGCTTGATTTATGAGAGTTGTATCTCTTACAGGTCGATATAATCTTCCTACAGTTAATTGACCATTTTCAAATGGATTTAAATTATTTCCAGTACCATCTAAAGAAGATTGGTAAAGAGAATAAAGATTATTCAAATACTGTTGTACTTCTGGATTGTTATAAATTAATCCAGGCATTTCCTTAGTACCAGCGGTTTCAGAAACTCCACCATATTGTTGGAAGGCTTTTGCACCACCTGCAGCTTTATGTGATATGTAAATTAATCTGTTACCTTTTGAATCTTTAAGAACAATATCAGCCTTTGCTTCTCTATTATTTACTCTTTCTGGAACTTTTTCTACTGAAGTCACATCAGATATAAGACCAAATCCTTCAACTTCAATATCAATTCCACTCTTAGGTTTATTGCCAACTTGAGCTATTGATTTCAATTGAGTAAGTGTATTTTGTGCCATATTAATGGTTCTTTTTTCAACTTTATCTGGTGCCTTCGTCGGTTTCTTAATTTTATTAATTAGAACATAACCAGTTTTATTACCAATCTTAACTTTAGCAGATGGTTGTGAACTAAATGTGCGAGGAGCACCAGATGCTTTTGTTGCACTTATATTAGTTTTTGTTGGACTTGATATAGACAGTTCTGTTCCAGGTGTCAATTCTCCTAAAATATGATCTTCCTTTGTATTTGTTACGTTTTTAAAAAATAATGCTGGAGTTTCAATGGTATATTTAATTGATTGATAGTTATTATTTACTACATACTTATCCCAATTAGGAGTTCCATTCGTTGAATTGCCAGATAATGAAGGCATTAAAAAAGAGGCATATGCCTCTATTTATTTTATTCAGTTATATTTTTTTTATTAAAACCAAAAGGACCTTCCTTATCTTCTTCTGTTCTTAGTTTTAATGCAACGTTACCAACTGCTTCCATTACTTTGATAATGTCTTCAGTCTTAGCATCTCCACCAAGTTCTTTGGCAACATACCAATACTTGGGCCAGAATGTTTCTCCTGCTTTTTGATAGTCTTCTAGTGTGAGTAGTTTCATTTGCCTCCTGTTTCATAGTTTAGTTTGTCGTCTTCTTCTTTCAACTTACGCTGACGAATGCCTTCATGAAGAGCAGCAATTGCTGCCTTAGTTTCAGGAGTTTCTTCCCACTCCCATTCCTGCTGATGCTTATTCTTAAATGATTTTTTACTCATTGTCCAAACCTCTTATCCATTTTTAGTTTGACATAATACATTCCTAAGATCCATACAGAGAAGAGGAACCCCTCCCCGTAGGACATAGAGTTCCATGCATGTACTGCTCCGTCCATCACAGGTCTCCTTCCTGACGATTTTCAGAGTAGTGAACATCAAACTCACCACCAGGATAACGGGTTGCAAGTTTTTCAACATTCATCTCAATGATTTCATCAAGAGAAATATTAAGCCCCATACATGCCTGTGCAACATACCACATAATGTCACCAAGTTCACGCTTCATATGCCACATATTTTCTTCAGTGACTGGTTTACCTTGAAAGACAATCTTCTTGACAATCTCAGTGAACTCACCTGCTTCGGCACACATACCAACAGATGCAGTGAGAAGTCTGTGAGTTTCAAAGCCCTCTCCACGAAGTTCTTGAATGCGATACTCAAAGGCATCGGCATCTTTACTCGGTTGAGATGTGACGGCGTTCACAAACTCAAGATATGCATCAGTGTTTACAGTCATAAATTTAATTGATTACCTCGGTATTTTACATGATTTCATACAAAAAAGCAATAGTTATTCTTGCTTCTTCCGTATGATGAAGAGGAGATGCTCCATAGTGTTCCCACTCTGATGGAAAACAGACTCCACAGTTTGGAATAAATGGCGTGTAGCAATACTTATCAATATAAGGATTAAAAACTACACTTTCTCCACCCCATTGAATATTCCATTCTGGATTTGCAAACAAGACAAAAGTTAATTTTCCAGAATTAAAATCATCAGTGTGAAAAACACTTCCTCTCTGCCCACTTGTAGCACAATTTGTGTGAACTCTAAGAGATTTTAAATTCTTTCCAATTATCTTCATCAATTTATACTTGATGATTGTCTGGGCTTCTTTGAATAGGATATTCTGATTTTTATATTCTTTATCTTGTGTCCAAAATATAGGATCTGTATCAAGATGTGATTGATTAGTTAATTTCCAATAGACCAATTCATCCTGTAAAGAATTAAACAAAGTATCAGTAAGAACTTCGTTCATTGTTATTGGATAATCACTATCATCAAACATTAGAAATTTATTTTTGCAAATTTATTATTGGATGATTCATCCTTATCACCATCTAGATCGCCACCAATAATATTTTGCTCACTCTGCTCACAGTCAAACAAACGCATCTTTGCACGATCAATTCCGAGAATAAAACGTTTAGATATTGAAACATCATTATAGCGATTCTTCAACTGCTTCACCATAATTTGTCCGAGTTCTGCCAACTCATCTGTGCTAATAAGGGCAAACATAAGATCAGCAGTAGCAGGGAGACCAAAGGACTCAGAAGTGTCAGTAATGTCAACGTCAGAGCTACCATAACCAGAACGAGTGGTCTGCGTGGCAGAAACGATAGGGACGTTTGCTTCAACAGCCAATCCTCTAAGCTCTTCTGCAATAGACTTAATATACGAATATGAATTGACATTGCCGTTTCCGCGATAACGGGAGGAAGCACATATATTAAGGTAATCAATGAAAATAATATCAGGTCTAAATGATTTCTTAAGTGCAAGTTCATTGAGTAGTGCCTTAAAATGTCCACTATGAGCGGCAGCAGTTGGATACTCTTTAATTATAAGACTACCCTGAGTTTTTTGAGTTAGAGTGTTGATCTTCGTATCAAACATTTGTTTGGGAAGATCACCAATCTCTTGAATGTTTATGTTCAAAAGATTCGCATCAATTCTCTCAGCAATTTTTTCTTCTGCCATCTCCATAGTGATATACAAGACGTTATATCCTGCGAGGAGTGACGATGAAGCCATATGACACATAAAAAGAGACTTTCCGACACCTGTGCCAGCAAGAGCGATATTAAGACTCTTGTTAACCAAACCACCTTTCGTAATCCTGTTAAAATATTCAAGATCAAACGGAATGCGATCTTCCTTACGATGATAAGAGTCGAACCGTTCTTCAAAGTCTTGTAAGTAGTCATGACCAATGTGATTATCAAATGAAACTGCGAGTGCATTACTTAGAATGCTAGGAATTGCATCACGATTTTTCTTTTCATCGTTACCATCTGCAATATGAATTGATTCCATAAGTGCAAGATAGATGGCACGATCACGACACCATTTTTCAGTAGAGTCAACCAACCATTTTTCATCTACTGACTTATCTTCTAACTCAACAATTTGGTTTTTTACTTCTTGAAGATCTTGACCATTTAAATCCGATCGGTTTGAAATCTCAATCTCAAGGGCTTCAAGAGTAATAAGCGAATCGTATTTTACAATAAACTCTGAGGTTTCAAGAAAGATAGTTTTCTTGATGTTATCCTCAAAGTATTCAGGTTGTAAAAATGGTATTACTTTTCGCGCATAGTCTTCATTATGAATAAGGTTTCTTAGGATTGTAACTTCAATTTGTTCCATCAAGATCCGTAACTAAATTCCTCTTTTGCAATTGCATCCAACTTTTCCATCACTTCAGGAGTAAAGTATGCTTCAGGATCTTTATAGACTGCCTTGGCATAGACTTTCTTACCATCAATTTCATAGCGACCTGCTACATTTTTCCAAAGTCCGCCAATCTCACCGAGTTCAAGAAGACCAAAATATCGATCAAGACCACGCTCATCGTAATACAAACGCACCGTAACATCCTTATTCTCCTTACTTAGACGCGACTTGTGAGTCTTTGCCTTGATAAGATTTCCAACGACTTCTGTTCCATCCTTCTCTTTCTTTTTGCTGAGATAGATGATTGTACTTGCTGCATACTTGAGGCCGCTGCCTCCTCCCATTTCCTTTGTAGGGACATAAGAACCAATGACATCGTAAGTGTGGTTTGTTACTAGAAGTGGAATTTTTGCCTGACCAAGTTTGAGTGTGAGCATACGGAATGCTCCCTTAACAAGTTGAGATTTGGTCATGTCCCTGACTTGCTTGTCATCTAAAGCATCACGAATCTCCTTCTCTGTGGAAAGCATACCAAGAGAGTCTAGCACAAACATACAGGGTTTGCGATCATCTTCAGGTTTCTTTTGATATATGTCAACTGCCTGCAGGGCCTTCTGTCTGAATTGTTCAATCGTAACAACATTGATAACAACCAGTCTGGTTAAGTCAATGCCACGACTTGTAAGAAGAGATTTGTTAACTGCTGCCTCAGTGTCAAAGTACAAACAGTAACCGTCAGGATTACTATCCAAAAAATTCTTAACCACAGCGAGACTAAAGAAAGTCTTCCCAGTAGAAGACTCACCAGCAATGGCAGTAATCTTATTCCCAGAAACACCACCAAATATGCTACCTGAGACCAGTGAATTAAGAACGTAAGAACCCGTGTCCACAAAGGTTTCGGTGTCGTCGATGTTTGAGGCAAGTTGGGTAAAGTCATCTCCAATCTCTTTTACAATTTCCTTCAAAAAATCCATAAATTAGTTCCAACGTTTTGTTTTCAAGTATTCTAGCACATCTCCACGAACATCCATAAGCTCATGGAAACATCTTTGGTTATGAGCACATTGCCTTAATGAAGGATCTGGTTTTAAGACAGACTCAATAAAAAGATCTAGGCCTCTATTCCACTTATCATTTTTTCCTTCACCATCATCAATAGTATACTGATCTTTCATGAGAAAAAGTCCTCCAGACTTACCGTTTTTTCTATATTCCATCCAATAGCATCCAAGATCACTTTTAAAGGATCTACAAATGATTTACTGAATTGCAGTTCATAATCAACATATCTATTTAAGTCTAACTCTTTGGGGAATTCCTGAATAAAAGAAAATACATTTTCATGTATCGTATTTGGAACTTTCAAATAGCAGAACTTAATCTTCTCACCATTTTGAATCAAAGAATATTTATTGATAAGTTTTTTTTCTTTTATATAATGGTTAAAAAGTAAAGCACCCCGAACATGAATGGGCGATCCCTTTCTATAGATCACATTATTATCTTTGAATTTTTCCACATCAGAAACAGATCTTGGAAATGAAATTTCTTCAGGAGTTAAGTTTCTAAAATCTTTACGACACTTAGCAATGAAATCAATCACTTCATCTTCAGTGCCATTCATCATCAGTTTAAGACCATCCTTAATCATCTGACGACAAGGAGCAGGAGTAGATGATTTAACAGCCTCAAGTCCCATAATCTTTAGTTTGGGTTCTTCATAACGAACACCTTCACTGTCCCACACGTTAAGAATATAACGCTTCTTGGCGGTCCAAATACCACGTTCAGCGATATTCTCACGCTTCATACTCATCTTTTGTTCATACGCCGAAAGGTAGTTCGCAAGGTCCTGATAAGAGGATTCGATGAATGGTTCCAACTTATCTTCACAGATCTTATCAAGTATGGTAACAATCGCAGTTTTGTCGCCAGACTTAGAAGCAAAAAATTTATCAACAAGAGGTCCAAGATTAAGATATATCGAATCAGTGTCGGATGCGATGACATAATCTACACCTTCTGTTTTTAAAAGATTATTTAGATATACGTTCATCTCATTCTCAATCCAACGAATTGAAACTTGACCTGATAAAGTAATTGCTTCAGCGTTTGCTAACTTGTAATAACGGAAGTATTGATTACCAATCGCACCATAGGCAGAGTTAAGAGAGATCTTCTTAGCCATCTGAATGTTATTACATCTAGAAATCTCTTTCTCAAGATCTTTTGTTGGTGTTTTCTCATACTGCTGCTTTGCTTTGATCATCCTCTTCTTGAAGATGACACGCTCTCCATACATTTTCTCCATCAACTCAGGCAAGAATCCCTTCTTATCCTTGCGATACATTGCACCATTAGCACATACCGCTCTGTCTTTGTATGAGTCAAATGATATTTCTTTTTTAAGAATCTTATCGACTGTAACTGATGGGTGTCTAGTCTCGCATAATGTCTCTGGAGAAATATTATATTGCATAATAAGGTGAGGGTACAGACTATTAAGGTCAAAAGAGACTACCCAATCATATACTCCAGGATTCGGTTCCTTAACATATGCTCCTGCATACTTTTCGTTCTTGTCAGACTTTTCCTTAGGAGGAATTACGATATCTTTCTTTTTAAGATAGTTGTAGATAATCGCATCCCACATACGAACCTGATAGAACACATCATTATAATTTACCTTGGCATCATATGCCATAGTAAGTGCTAGTTCAATGAGTTTCATCTTGTCCTCCATACGGTCAACAAGTTCAACGTCAATGATGTTGTATTCTACAAACTTTTGCCATCCATGAGTATAGAAATCTTTAAAGGTTTCAAACTCAGAGTGATCAAGTTTCTTTTGGCCAAGTTCTACACTAGCAATATAGTCTAGACGATAAGATTCTTGTGCCTTGTATGTAAATTTCTTATATAGATTTAGATAATCTAACTGCGATACTCCACCAACATCATAAGAAGTTTGCTTACGACCCTTAATGTAAATCTCACGTTCAGTTACAAGTCCCCAAGGAGACAATCGTTTCATCAATTTTTCACCAAGAATACGCTCAATACGACGGACCATATATGGCATGTCATACAGTTCGCTATTCCATCCAGTAACAATATCAGGAGTGTTTTGCATCCACCAATTGATGAAATCATTCAGCAGATCAAACTCATTATTGAACCTTTTGTAATAATGATTGCCCTGTTTTAGTTTAAAGGGACCTTGACCCCAGGTAATAATTTCTTTAGTTGTATAATCCTGAATTGTAATCAACAGAATTTCTTCTGCAGCCGATTCTACATCTGGGAATCCATTCTCAGATGCAACCTCAATATCAATTGTAACGAGATTGATTTTAGAAATATCAAACTCAATTTGATCCTTCGTATACTTATCAGAAATATACTGATATATGAATCTTTCACATCCATATACATTAAAATCTTCTATACCATCATACTTTTTGATGAAGTCACGACAGTCACGAACAGTTCCTGGTTGAATTGATTCAACATACTTTCCCTCAAGTGTTTTATAATTCGTCTTCCTATTAGAAGACACAAAAAGGGTCGGTTGAAACTTCTCGCGGGTTTGAAAACGTTCTCCATTTTCATATCCTCTAACAAGAAATTGGTCTCCGACCATTTGAACGTTCGTGTAGAATCTCATTCTTTAATAAAGTTTTCGTATGCCGTGAGCAGTTGCTTGGTTGGCTCAACTAGAGTTAGTATATCATCAGAATGCATTGAAAGCACTTTTTGATCGCTGACTCCAGGCCAACGAACGAGTCTTTTTTCAACGTCTGATTCTTCATCTTCACATAAGATTCTAACTGGATCAGTTAATTCAGTATCTGCTTCTCCAGATAGAGCATCAGTATCAAACTGATTAACCTTGGAGATCAGTACCAGATCCAGATTCTTCAGTAAGATGCACAGGACCTGATTCTTCTTCATTGCCATAATTTTTGTCGTAATTTTCGTACATTTCAGTTAATTGTGGGATTGGATCAACTAGAGTAACAACCCAATCTGGTGAAAGGTAAAGTGTATGTTCTTGTGAGAATCTAGGCCATCTAGTCATTGATAGCGTAAGTTCTTCTTCATCATCTTCAAGATGACTAACTTGAACTTCTTCTTCACCTTCAAGAAGAAAATGATCGTCTTCTTCTTGCTCTTCAATTTTCATCGGATTGGTAAGAATGTAAGAATAAACTTTCTTACCATCTTCATCCTTTACACTTTTTACATCGGAGACAAGTTGATCTCCATTTTTTAATAGCAAAAGTTTTAGACTCATGACTTGATTTTACCTCTGTTTATTTTACCAGAAAAAAGGGGAGGTGTCAACTGGATTTTGCCAGTTACCTCCCCATCGCGGCGACGATATACTTTATTTAGAACCAGACTTTCTTTTGATGATGTTCAGGTACAATCCTACCAAGAACAATTGTTAACAACCCATCCTCAAAGATAACTGATCTAACTTCCGTATCTTCTGCCAATGTCCAAGTTCTTGTGAATGATCGTTGAGCCATTCCTCTATGGACATAGGTGGTTTCTGTTTCGGTATCCTCTTTTTGTCCTTCGACAAAGAGTTTACCGTCTTGTGTGTAGACATTTACTTCTGCTTTTCTAAATCCTGCAAGAGCAAGTTCTAATCTCGATTCTACGTTGCTGACCGATACTAGGTTGAATGGAGGATAATTCTTTGTTGTTTCGTGAAGAGCAAACAATCTATCGAAGTATTCATCCATTCCAATGCTATTCTTATTTATACGATCCATCAGTGCAGGCAGATCCGCAGCAGTATAACGTGCAAGGTTTCCCATGATTCTTAGCTCCTTTAAAAGCGAGTTTATATTTTGTGGACCCCGAAGGCATCCATACTTATTTATAGCACACTAATAAAAAAAAGAGGAGCGGTATTACCGAACCTCTTTATAGGGTGTTCCGATTGTAGAGTGTGCCGCACGAAAAGACACACAAGTATTTATTCAGTTTCCTGAGGTTTTTTACGTTTTCCTAGATTGTATTTGGTTTCCAACTCCCAATCATCTTTCTCTTTATAAGCAAGAACTTTAATTTGATTTAGAGGTGCAATATTTGTAATCTTTTCAACATCACAAATTGAAATCAATCCCCAATCAGCGAGAAGTTGTACAATACGATTACGTCTCTGTACGTCATTCACAGTCAGATTTGCTCTCTTTCCATCAAGAGCAAAGAGTTCTTTAAAGTGAACAATATAATACTTTCCTTGCTTATGCAAAATATGACAAGATTGATATAACTTTTTTTCTTTGCGAGAAGCAACACCAATTCGGGTCAGTGTCTCACGAACCTTAAGAAAATCATCTGGTTCATTAAGAAGAATCTGCACCATTTGATCAGGTGCCCAATTCACTTCAGGCTCATTAATAACGCTCACTTTTTTCCTCCAGTCTCAAGTTTGGATTTAATAAAATCGATCTGTGTTTTAGACAGAATCTTCAAAGCCTGGAGTGCTTTTTCATTACTATAATCATAGTAAGATTTCACACATTCAAGATCTTTGATATCTTCTTTACGAAGCCAAGGAGAAAATCTCTTTCGCTTTCTGAGACTATTTAGAAGAAAGTCATACTGTAACTTTTTTGGTAAAAAATGAACCTTATTCATTTCATTTGCATACATCAGAGAATCAAGTTCACCAGACAAACATTTGTTTACAATGAATGGGGGATATTTACTGATACAGTCTGGATCCTCTTCGACGAGATTGTTTTTGTTGAAGTTAATAGAGTTTAACCAATCCTTCAATTCCATAATTAAAATTTAGCGGTAACAGAGACAATTGTTGATCCAGGGTTTCTTGCAATAGCAACCCTTTTTGCATCTTCATAATCACGAGCTATCACTTGTTCTTTGAACACTGTGCCCACTTTGTAGAGAGTAACTTCACATTTCATTGGTTTTCATCGAATAATTTGAATGTCATCAGTTTCAGTCCAGAGTTCGATCACATTACGAAATCTCCCTTCAGACTTGAGTTTTTCATAACGCTTACCTGCTTTCTTTTTCCACCACTTGATAATGTTATCAAGATCATGTTTCTCCCAGTTCTGTCCATGACGAAGAGTCTTCTCTTCACCAGATAGAACCTCCCGAACATTCTCATAACCAAATTCAGAAGTATAGAATCTCTTCTTTTCTGTTAGTGCAAATGCCTGTGCAATGACTTGATTGAAACGAGTCAACTTATCTACATCATCGAGAGAGTTTTTAATGATGGAAATCATCTTTGTCTGCCTCTTCATCTTTTTAGATGAAGCTTTGTTGTCAGTAAGAGGATTGCCACCATTCAGATAGGTGAAGTGATCATGTAACTTATGAAATTGAGCATCATGAAGTAATGGAGTAAATTTACTCTCAGTCAAACCACGATACCTAACAAAAGGTTTCAGACCGTCATACTGAGACGCTGATGTGGTTGAACCATAAAGAGATGTAGTTTCAAATAGAGCAATATCTTTCTCAAATTTCTCACTGATAAACTCCCTGGCAAAGTGAGAGCAACACATAAGTGAAAGCAACTTACCACCCAGAAAGTTATATCCAAAAGGTTGAGTCGGAACAATCACAAAACCCATACAGGCATGACGATTGAACAGACTAAGATCTGGTGCCTTACCAAGCCATAGATTCCTAGGTTTGGAATTAATTGTTGGAGATCCAAGACGGATGAATCCAACAATAGTATTAGTCGTGGTCTCTTTTACAATCCACTTGTGTTCTCTTCCAGGAATATTAGATTCGTTATTGTGAGAAGAGACGGATGCAAGTAAACTCTTATAGTACTTTTGATCAAGTCCACCCTTACCAACAGGAATCATAGAAAATTCCATGTCTTCTGGATGAATATCAAAGTTGAAAATATCCTCAGAAAATGATGATACGGAAGACATCCCATCAAGAACTTCTTTCTTCACATAGCGAAGATAGTCCTCAATACCATTCAGGTTTTCAAAGTAAGAGATGAATTCATCTGCGGCCCAAAGTGCATCATCATGGGATACCGTATTAATCATGTGTTCAAACAATCAATTTTTTGCTAGGCGTTTTCAAGATAGAAAACATTTCCTCATATTGCTCAACAATTTGTTCTTGAGCATCAGCAATGTATACCACATACTTTTTGGTTACATTAATCTCTTCACCCTTTCCTTTGAGGATAGGCGACCATGGAGCAAATCCCATCTGACCATTTCCCGCAGGAACAGCAACAATAGGATTACAGATGACAACAGAATCGTCTGTCTCATCAACTAGGTCTGTAACGACATCTTCGCCAGACCACATACGGATCAATTTTACATTCATTTGAAATTACATTCTACCATGATTTCGGTTAGTGCTGCTAGCAAGTTGATTTCCTGATCGGCAACGAATGCGATCTGGTATTGGTATTTAGCTATGATGAGGACTGCTGCAGCAATAGATGGACCCTCTAGGCGCTCATAAAGCGCCTCATAGACGTTTCGGAGGATTACACCAGGATCATTGTCCAGGTTGTTCACGACCCATTTACGGACCTCCTTGAAGTTCTTTGCTGCGAGAGATCGCATTAGACCATCGATGTTGACATCAGAGAATGTTGCAAGGATACCAGAGTCAATTTTACCACTGACAGCGTATCTTTGCAATTCATTCAGCACACGTCTCCAATCAGGAAAATGCTTATTGATCAACTGGGCAAGGACTTTCGGATCGTATTCAACACCTTCTGTATCCAAGATCTGTTGAGCTCTTCCGAAGAAACTACTCGCGAGTTTTGGTTTAGATTTTGTTGGAGTTGAGAATTCAACGACTGCACATCTTGAGTGAAGTGGTTCGATGATTCTGTTTTTGTAGTTACAGGTGAAGATGAATCGGCAGTTGTTATAAAATGCCTCAATATTCGCCCGTAGAAGGAGTTGTACATCATGGGTTGTGTTGTCAGCTTCGTCAATGATGATGACTTTTGGTTTGCCCACTCCTTGAAGTGATACGGTCGAAGCAAAGTTCTTTGCTTGGTTTCTAACTGTGTCCAGAAATCGTCCTTCATCGGATCCATTGATGACATAACAATCTACTCCCAATTCTTTGCATAGTGCTTTAGCTACCGTAGTTTTACCACATCCTGCAGGACCTGCAAGAAGCATATTAGGTATCTCACCTTTATCTAGGAAGTCTTGAAAAGTCTTCTTGATATCTTCAGGGAGAATACATTCTTCAATAGTCTGAGGGCGATACTTTTCAACCCAGAGAAAGTCATTCATAATAAAGATTTGATTCGAGAAACATCAAGTGAAAAATCGAAAGACAGATTACAACTGATAATTGTCTTTCTAGTTGTGGACTGGATCTTAGGTGATCTGTGTGGGATATACGAGTCAAACACTATTATATCACCTTCTTCCGCTTCTGGTTGGTAGAACTCTTGTTTTTCTGCATCAAAAAACTGAGTCGCATACTTGGGATCTTCAAGTTCCAGATAATAGACATATGACAGGTTTGCCTCTGGGTGTATATGCCAGTCATGACTGTCACCAGTTACATATTGCTGATACCATGCGTGTCCAATATTCCAAGTATCCATGAAATATTTTTCAGATAAAAATTCAAAAAAATTATCAAGATTGTCTTCAAAAAACCAATAATATGGAGCTTTGTGTTTTCGTTTTAATCCAATAAAAAAATCTGTACTTGAGATAATACTATTATCATTCTCTTCTTCTTCTACAGTTTCAGATTCTGATTTTGAAATTTTGTCCAATAAAATATCTTTAAGATCATGATGTTTTTCAAATTTGTATTTGAAAACTCTATCCCTTAAATCCATTCTGGTTTCCTCTCTGGTATGCGAAGATAATTATCCTTTACCCATGGTTTAGATGCGATATAAACCTTGTAAGCAGTAAAGGTATCTATATTGTCATCATACTTAAATTCATCAGGCATAGCCCTAGCAAAGGGCGTAGGATGCTTCCCAGAGCGTCCTTGAGGATCAGCGGTAGGCAGTATGTCTTTTGCTGCTAGAAGCGTCCTCTGGCAGGTATGGACCTTGCCATAGCGAGCAGTGTACTCATCACACATAGCAAGTCCATGATCGAGGAGCCACTGCCAATTATTCACAAAGGAATTTGCCCAAATAGTACATGGATGATTGCGAAAAGCACCCTTCTCAGTGGCATAGGGAGTACCGTCTGCCTTGGGAAGAGTGCCGAAGTTGTGACCCCATTTGTCAGAGCATACGATAGCAAGCATCTGACAAGTCTCTAGGGGCATCTTAACGATGTGTTTGTCGGGAAGAACCTGTGCTGATCTCCATGGACTGGGGTCTGTTGCGAAGATGTTCATTGTCGTTCCAATGGCGGATTACTCCGCTAATAATAAAAAAGTTAGTGACAAGATAAGAGAGGACAATGATAGACCGTATACCAGCTACGTAATTGTCGTAGGGTCTGGTTTTGTCATCGGAAAAACTCCCTAAGGAGTATTTCCAAATACGTGCCACTCTCTTCATCATCCATTATAGACTGAATCTGGTTCAAGCGCAATGAAGTAGTCAAGTTCTTGTGACTCAACTGTGTTTGTAAACTTTGATAAACACTTGCTAGAGATGGTGACTGTATAGTTTCCAGGAAGAATTTTGATATTCTCAACTTTAAAATTGAAACTGAATTCTTTGTCAGTCTCACCAACTACAATTGAGTGATCGTTTGAAGTATCATTCTTCTTATCACGGACTGAAAGACGAACCACACCAGAACTACCAATAACTGCAAGATCAGGTAGATCAAGAGTATTAGCTGCCTGTAGAAGTTGACTCAAATGATTTTGGTTAAACTGAAATGTAATATCCTCACTGGGAAGATTGAGTTGCTTCTCTGGAGGAGATACGATTACATTAGGATCAGCAAAGAAGTAACGTGAACGATTACGTCCTTCTCTAATGGTGACATAGTTGTCTTCTTTGAAATCAAGTTCAGGATCTTGGTGCAAACGAAGAACTTTTAGGAACTGTGGTAGATCGTAGATAGCAAAGTCTTTAGGAAACTCTTCTTCAACTTCAGCTTCTGCCAGGATGTTCTTCATCACTGAAATAGTACGAAGTTTATTACCCTGCTTAACTAAAATAGATTGATTGATATCCGAATAGTTGCTGAGGATAGCAATGGTCTGTTTGGAAAGTTTCATATTCATTGAGGGTAGGTTTCACGGGTGGCATTCTGATCATTGAAGTGTAGCAGAAGCACAGCATAATGCAAGATCTTCATGATATCACGACGAGCAGTGCCTTTCTTGTCGTAGCGAGAAGCATACTTGAGGATATTGGATCGGCAGAATGCCTCACCATCACCACATGCTTCAATAAGATCAAGAGTTTGGATTTTATTAGTTCCAGCCGAGTAGTGCTGGTTATATGTGCCAACAATATACTCTTGAATTTCTCTAAGTATGGCATCTTCACTATACTTAAAACGATTATCTTTTTTTAGTTTTTCAGTTAAAGTATCAGTGAATGTAGAAGAAAATTGGTCATATGTTTCATTTGCAATTTTATCAAGTGGATCATCATTCAAGATAATTCTATCTTCATCATTAGTATTCATCATTTCCTCGTAAAGCAGACTCCAGGAGTTGGTCATATTCTACACCTCTTTGAATAAAAATGCAAGTGTTTTCCTTTCACATTGAGCGAATCTGTTAGGAGCCAATCCTCTATGATACAAACTCCCGTCAAATAAAACAGCACAATTGGGCATGAATGGAAGTGCAATGTAGTCTTCAGAATCTCTTTCAGTTTGAATTTCTATCTGACCACCCCATGTTGCATCCCAATCCCATTCGGAAAAGACAACAACTGTCCAACACCTAGAATCAGCATTATCAATATAATAATCATCGTCAGTGTGAAAGGCAGAGTCTTGACCATGAAATTGAATATTAGTATTGATTCTAATCAATTCCAAATCTCTTTTCAAAATCTTTTGAATTTGAAGTTTGGCAATAGTTGCCACTCTGATAAACTGAAAATTTGTACTGTAGGGCCAAGATTCTGTATGATCATGAGTACAGTAAAGCATTCCAAAAATTGGATCATTTACATTCTCATGTTTATCAAAAACCCATTGAGAATAAAATGGAAGGAACTCTTCAAGAATTCCTTCATACACTTCTTCACTGAAGAGGTTTTTTATATACCAAACTTCTGGGCATTTTTGAGAGACTTCTATCATTCTTCAATAGTCAAATTAAAATCAGAGTCAACTTTGTCATATAATTCCAAGAAGGACTGTTTTGTTTCGTCATCAAAACGATTTAGGCAAACTTGAATTGCCTTTGCCTTATCACCAAAGATGATATAGGCTTGAACAATATGAACCAAACGACGTGTACTAATCACTTCTTCAACACCTCCATCAAAAAATGTTTTGCGGATGATGTCTGCCCAATCTACAAGATTCTTACAAAATTGATTATCATCAATCATAGAAGTGAGAATCTTCTGCTCTGTTGCAGGTAGAGGATACTCTTGTTCAAATGTTACTGGGAATCTTTCAAGGAATGCTTCATTGAGAACGTTAGTTCCAATAAATCGGCCGTCCTCAGATCCCTTACCTTTAGTATTAGCAGTAGCAATGATGTTGAAACCAGCAGCAGGTTTTACAAAACGACCAGTCTTTTTAAGAAAAACACCTTTACCTTCAAGAACAGATTGTAGGCATAAGATCTTGTTTGATGCAAGGTCAACCTCGTCTAGAAGCAACACAGCTCCACGTTCCAAAGCTTCGATGACAGGACCATTATGCCAAACAGTTTCGCCGTTAACAAGACGGAACCCACCAATAAGATCATCCTCGTCGGTTTCAATCGTGATGTTCACGCGAATTAACTCTCTATTTAGAATAGCACATGCTTGCTCCACAGAGAACGTTTTACCATTACCCGAAAGACCCGTGATGAACGTTGGATAAAAATTACGGGAGTTAATAATCTTTTTAAGATCTTTAAAGTTACCAAACTGGACGAAGTTAACATCTTTTTCAGGAACAAGATTTTGTTCGATTGCGGGTAATGCTGCAGGAGCACTGTAAGTTACTTCCAACTCTTTCACAGTTTCTTGTGTTACTTCTAGGTTCCACTTACCACGACCAATTTTACGATCAGCAAGTTTATTAGTGATAGTCTGATAACTAACTCCATTTAGTGCAGACCAAGCACGTAAATCTCCAGAAGAAATTTTATCTCCATAGATTTGCTGAAGAGATGAAACGATATACTCGGAAGAAATTGCCATGGGTGGTTTGTTTGATGTACTTATTATAGGGGATAATGAATGAAAATGGAAGGGGTGGCCGCCAGTTTCTAAACTGGCTCAGCAAACAAGAGAGATGAATTCTGAAAGAACTTTCTTGTTCATTTTCTTAGAGTTTAAAGACTTCTTGAATGCACTTCGGATTTGACCTTTAGTTGCATTATCATCAACTTCAAATTCAGAGTTCTGAGAAAGTCCGTTAGAAGATAACCCAAAGTATGCAGTGTATCCCACATTTTTCATAGAAAAACTACGATTAGTTTTCCAAGATTTTTCTGCATTAAGAATCTCTTCAGATTTTAAATACATTTGCATGAATTTTGTTGCTTCGCGAGGACCAAGAACACGAATACCAATAAAGTTAATATCTGGATAACGATCACGAAGATTATTTAAAAGAGTTTCCGTGAACTTATGATACCCATAACCAAAACAATAGGTTTTACCAAGTTTACGATCACGAAGAAAAGTTGCATTTGGATAAACAGACCTAGTGCCAATAAAACTTTCTTCTTTATTATATGCATATGAGATTTCAACGTGACGATTTAGAGGATGAGCTTCACCATCAGTCAAAATAACACATTGAACTTTTTCAAGTTTGTTTTTCTTTTTAAAGTCTGGAAGAATTTGATTTAGACAAACAATTGCTTCATTGAGAGGTGTTCCAGATAATCCAGCATGAGATGGAACATCATACATGCTAGATGTGTTACTATATGCCGCACAAAGTCTCCAGACATTTTTCATACAATTTTCAAACTCGGAAGTTTTGATTCTATTACTGAGCATATTAAGTAGATTAAAGTCTTTACTGACTTGTAGAATACCATCTTTTAATTCATAAGATGGGTCTGGGATTTTAAAATATCCGTTGCGATTAGGATCAGGTTCTCTCCAGTTGTTAGTGAACGCATAGACTTCAAAAGGAATATTAGTTTTTTTACAAAACCAAATCAAGTTGAATAGTTGTTTGATAGTGTCCAAAAGAGTTCCTGACATTGAACCACTCCAATCAAGAACAAACACCAAACCATGGTTCTTACCATTAGCAAGAGTTGTAACTTTCTTAAAGAGATCTTCGTTGTACTTATAGGTGTGTAGTTTGGAACAATCTAAAACTCCAGTACGAGCAGTAGTTGCTCGGGAATAAGAAGCAGCAGATTTTTTACATTCAAATTCTTTTACAAGATAACTGACTTCTTTCTGAGCAGATTTTTTAAATTTTTTATACTGAGTATCAGCTATTTCATAGATATTAACTGGAGTTCTTTCATACATGATATGTCTACTATCAGATTCTTCTTGCATATCATCAAAAGATTTGTTTAGATAATCATGAAACTTTGTAGTATCTACAATGATTTTATTCAGATTAAGTTTTGGAAGTTCAACATAATTATTCTCAGTGGTAGATAAATCATCAATAAGATCTTCAATATTTTTATCGAAAGCTGCATCAGTCTTAACTTCTGGTTCATTATCAGAGGGTTGATCTTCCTGCTGATAACTTGGAGTATCAAGATCTGGATCAGTTCTTTCTAATTCTTCACCCTTTTCATCAGGATTTTCTTCAGTAAACCATTCTTTATCTTGCTGTTGATCACTATCCTGTTGACCATTAGGGTCTTGATTTTGTGATGTTGGTTTTAAATCTACAGAATTATTTTCTTGAGTCTCTTTACAGTAATTATAAATTTCTTCGGACACATCAAGAACATCATCAAATGTTTCACAATTTGCAACTGCTTGGATCAAGCGATCCTCCTCCTGATTAGCAAAAGGAATATCAACATAGTTTCCAATTTTGAAGTATAGATTTACACGATCTGCAAGACTCATTTTACTAATATCTTCCTCTTCAACTTCAAAAAAATCTTCGTCCGAAAGTTCTTGATAACCAGCGAAGAAAGTTTTAGATAGACCACCATAACGACGCTTCATCATCTTTTCGATACGAGCATCTTCAACAATATTTACAAAAGATGGTGGGATAACTCGGTCTTTACTCCAATCTATATCAGGAGTATATAATGCATGGCCCACTTCATGACCCACCAGAAGATCATAAACGATATTAGACGCCTTTTCCCACATAGGAAGAGTTAGGACCCGTGTGTGAACGTTAAAGGAAGCAGTACGAACTTTCTTATGCTCAACAACCAGATCTTCAGTTGCTAGAAGTTTGGCAAGTTGAGATTTGATTTCATGAGAGACTGCCATTAATTTGTTTCGTATGAACGTAGTATACAAAAGAACCTCGCTTTTTGGGCGAGGTACTGTGACACTTTTTAAAGTGGCTCAAGGCAGCGCGACGAGATCTCATCGCCTGCGGTTTGAGTTTTCTCTTTTGACTCTTCTTAGAGTGATGCTGCCAATTCGGGACTTTCATGGAGAAAATGGTTTTCTTTTAGGTAGTGTAGCACATCTTTCAGACCACCGATGTGTTTAGTATCAATGGAAACCTGTGGATATTCAGCATTCGATCCAAACTCTGCTTCAAAAGATCTTTGTGTAAAATGATTATTTAGTTTATACTCCAAAAATTCTCCACCCATTGACATGAGAAGCATGGCCAGACGCTCACACTCTTGATTTCCGTTAGTGTAAATTACTGCTGTCATTTGTTTTGTCTATATGTGATAGTTATTTGGTGATGCACTTCATCTCTATTGTCGCTGTTATAAACATGACAACGTTTGATTTCAGCATCTAATATATTTACAACATTACTTAGTTGATGCTCAACTATAAATTTCTTGAAACCCTCATCCATCCAAGATGTATTAGATCCTGGTGTGTTAAAATCATCCATTATTCAATACCTTGTGGAAAAGTTTCAATCTCAGTCAGTTCGTAGTCCCAGTCTTCCATGACTGTATTAGCATAGAAACGATCAGAAAGCATTTCAATTTCTTTCTCAGCATACTCCCTAGTAGGTGCTTCCAACCAAATATCAATCACCTTACCAAGTCTAAGTTTCTTGATATCCAACTCAGACAATCGCTTACTACCATCTCTCACGGCATTACCAGGAGAGTCATCCACCTGTGATCGTAGTCGGATGAATACTAATGCTTTAAACTTCATGCTTTCTCCCTCTCGTCAAGTGCTTCATGAATAATCTGCTTCAATTCAATACGTTCTTCTGGTGTAAAGATTGTACGAATTTTTACTGGCATAGGATCATAACTACTTAGTTTCTTCGATTTACCAGGAACACTCATTCCTTGTGTGTCAATTTTGTCCATTGTTCTTTTTCACCCAACAAGGTTTGCATAATGAATTCTTGTATCTTTTCTCGGACGGGACATAGCATCCAACCTGAGGTGTTTGATTCGCTGGTGTCATCTTACCACACCCAGAGCATTTTGTCTCCCACATTTTCATACCGAATAATCAATAAGAAATTTATCTTTTAAGTGCCAGTGAATATCATCATGCACTTGTTGCATTGCATTGTGTTTGAT
>Ga0181412_1000124_pt1 | contig 30714 bp, 37 predicted proteins | sample 35SPOviralmetaG_FD_130113 | JGI IMG/M metagenome (GOLD analysis project Ga0181412, IMG submission 130113) | Marine viral communities from the oligotrophic San Pedro Time Series (SPOT) site, San Pedro Channel, CA, USA - 35 SPOT_SRF_2012-08-15 | ecosystem: Environmental > Aquatic > Marine > Strait... | reverse complement strand
GACTCAATGAAGAGATCAAGTCCTCGATTCCATTTGTCCTGTTTAGATTCGTTATCAAACATTGTATTTGGAGTCTGGTTCCAGAGCGATAAAATACGTAAGGTTGAGAGCGTTGTTGACAAACCTTGCGAGGTTTTTTCGTGAGATTACAACTTCATAACTTCCTGGCACAAGTTTGATGTTTTCAATCTTAAAGTTAAAGCAGAAATCAGCCGATGTTTCTCCAACTACGATCTGGAAATCGTTGGAAGTATCATTCTTACGGTCAGAAACTACAAGTTTCACAACACCTGCTTCACCAACAACAGAAAGATCAGGTAGACCCAGGATGCCAGAAGACTTCATAATGCGTCGTAGTTGCTCATCCTGAACAACAAAACAAACATCTTCCGAAGGTAATTGCATTTCCTTTTCGGGAGGAGCGATGATTACACTAGGGTCGCTAAAGAAATACTTTGAGCGATTCATTTTTCCCTCACGAATCATGGCATGAGTATCCTCAGTAGATACGTCGATTTCGGGATCGCGATACAATGCGACAGTATTCAGGAACTGTGGAAGGTCGTAGATAGCAAAGTCCTTCGGAATATACTCCTCAATCTCTGCTTCTGCTAGCACATTCTGCATAGGAGAAATCGTGCGGATTTTACGTCCTTCCTTAAAGGAAAGAGACTGGTTAATAGAAGTAAAGTTCTGGAGGATCTTGTGGGTCTTATCGGACAGTTTCATTATTGAGGATAGGTAGAGGTCTTTTGGTGGAGACCAGAAAAATGGTATAGAAGCACACAGTAATGAATCGCTTTGAGGATATCTAGTTCAGATTTACCTCCTTTCTTACCAAAACGAGACAAGTACTTAATGGCATTTGATCGTGTGAATGCTTCAGCATCACCGATGCTTTCAATCAAATCGAGAGTTTGTGTCTTGGACTCTGGAGAAGTATAGTGAGAACGATATGTACCGGCAAGATACTCTTCTAGTTCTTTCAGTGTCACATCTTCTTGATACTTCCAAAACCCTGCGGGTCTTGACATGAGATATTAATGTGGTTGCTCTTATTATATCAGACACCAACTATACAGTCAACTGCTGCCTGCCAGTCAAGTGGATTATCGAAACGATAAGAAAAAGAAAACCTACGGCACTCAGTCCGAGCACAGTGCCATAATTCGTGCTCTTGTTCTGGACGGAATAGACCTACTCTCGCACTCCAACCGGGGGAGTCAGGCAGAGTTCTCAACTCATTATCCTTCCAACACCGAAAATAACCATCACCAGTCTGAGACCAGTTAAACAATATAATCCATCCTGGGGCACCATAGTTCGTGTGCCATCCTACGAATCCACTAGGAGGATAGTACCCAAGCACAGGATTGTCAAGTGCTTTAGGGAATTTGTCTAGAATAAACTTCTGCCTTACCTTAAAATCAAATTCCTCACGCGGGGTTTCAGGGCAGGCAGCGTTCCTCACAATCTGTACGGAAGGAACATCATGCCGTATTCCACGCTGAAGTATCATCTGAAGAAGTGGCACACTAGTTTCCCACACAGGATCTTTTACGATCTTATATGGGAACTCCCATTCCTTATCAGAGATACACTTTTTTTCTACTTGCTGAAGAAACTTAGCAAACTCCTCACCAATCTCAATATTATCAAACATAAAAAAAGGGGGTGTGCTCCCCCTAGTTATATTGGTATACTGGCGTCATCATTCCACCATCTGGTGGTCCATCATCATCTTCGTTAGTTTCTATAAAGAGGAGCATAAAGAATAAAGGTGCCAAGAAAAAAATAATTGCTTGTGCCCATTCTATGCTCATGATTTTCCTGCTATTGCTCCAATAGGAATAAGCATTAGCAATGCTGCCAATACAAATCCCATCACCAAATGCCTGGGATAATTTGTCCGGTCAATGCATACGCTCCAATAGCAGCGATGACTCCAAGCATTGCTAGGCGACCATTGAGACTTTCTGCGTTTTCGTTCATGAACTTTCTCCTAGTGTAAGATAAAATTTAGTTTGATCTGATGGTGCGTTCTCATAGAATGAGATATCACCGTAAGTTTTGTGGTCTTTGTATCCAACCATACGACCTTTCGTATTTTGGATTGCTCCCATCATGGCAATGATTAGGAAGATTGCAGGTGGTCCAATGATAAGAGCACCACCAATTACATAATAAGTGAGAAGTTCAAGTAGGGTGGGTTCCATCAGTAGGTTTCTGAGAGTTGTTCCACAGTATAACCGAGAAGGCAGAAAAAAGCAACTGCCGTCACGGTGAAAATAACTTCAGTCATCAGAATCCGAAGACCCCAAAGAAAAATACGCTACCACTGAAAGCATAAGAGACAACAGCAGCAACAAATCCAACCATAGCAGTTCGTCCATTCAACTTCTCTGCGCTCTCGGCATATGACTCGTAACCGTAACGCTCTGCGTCCGTCTTAGAGACATACATTTGAGGCTCTCTGGCGAACAAATTTGTGCGTCCACCGTCTTCGGTTGTTACAGTCACGATACACTCCGTAATGTTTCTTCACATAGTATATAGGAAATCTAAAGTTTTGTCAAGTCATCAGTCGTCGTTTCTGCCATAACGGATACAGGTCTTTTGGTTTTCTGCTGATGCTTTACACCATTGCCTAACGTAAGAATCTGCATCCATAGTCATTGTGTAGTGAGCATGGTTATGAAGCATCCCAATCATAATCACCACCCCAATAGACATCACATTAAAGTGTGTAACAGGACTAGTGAGGATCCTTATAAGATAATTTCTCATAAAAAATGGGGATGCCGTCGCACCCCCAGTATAACATCTAGATGTTTATGTGTCTATATCAACGATCAGAAATTATACTTGACGCCAAGTTTACCACCGTATCCACGATCGACGTTGCTGTCGCCACTGCCCAGAAAGGACACTTCACCATATGCGCCGAGGTTCTCGGTCAAACCAAGACCCAAACCTGCCTTACCGGAAGGAACGGTGTCGCTCTCAGCACCATCAGGGGAGACTACGCTAGCGCCGCCCTGGACGTAGTATGATGCGTTATCGCCGAATACGCCTTCGTACCCTACGTGAAGATCTGTCGTGGTTGAATTGTAGTCAGAACCCGTCCAACCAGCATTGGCTTCTACGTTGACGTAGGGACCTGCAAAAGCAGCGCCAGCGGATACGAACAGAGCAGCGGAGGCTGCGAATACAGATTTGATCATTTAAAAATACCTTTTAGTTACTTGCGGAATGGTTACCCGCAGATGGATAGAGACATCGACTTGTCTCGTTGTTAAATATACAACTGGCACAGTGCCAATTGTCACAACTCGTAATAAAATGAGTTGGTTCAGTATTTATAATACTTCAGATTTTAACATTTGTCAAGGGGCTAGCAGATTACGTAACTGCGAGAACCCCTTGACCTTTTCGAATTCTAGCACACTTTCGAACTTATCGTGCAGTTCCGACTTGTGTGAGATAATAAAGATATTCGCATCCTTAACGACGAAGCGGATAATCTTTAAAAACTCGTCGGTACCAAAACCATCCAGTGACGAGTCAAATACCTCGTCCATGATAAGAAGATTTGTAGCGACACTGTTCTTCATCCTTGCGATCTCTCGCCATGTAAACAGAAGTGCAAGATCGATTCTCATCTTCTCGCCTTCAGAGAACGAAGGATAGGAAAAGTTTTCGTGTATGGGTGACTGGATTTTTTCATTGAACTCACCATCTAAGGTAAAGTTAATGAAAAAATCCATCAGTTGTAAGTATCTATTGACCTGCTGATTGATAAGAGGCAAATACTTTTTAATAATGCTCGACTTTACGCCGTCATCCTTAAGAAGCACACTAGCTTGGAGACTGTAATTGTAGTCTTCTTTCAGCGTTTCATGGTCTTGTAATATGCTCTTTAGTTGTCCCTTGTACTGACTTAACTTCTCATGTTCAGAATTTCTGTCCTCGATTCGATCGGTAAGAGTTTGAACTTCACGTTCCAATCTTGACCGTAATTTATTAGATTCAGATACCTGAACGTTTGTTTGAGAAACCTCATTCGAGAGTTTAGTAATCTCCCTTTGCAGTGCAGTGAACTTACGTTCTCTACTTTCCTCCGCCTTGATAGCATCCTCAAGTTCTTTGAGATTATCATCAAATTTGGCGACCGACTGCTGGAGCTGTACAGTTTTATTTACCCGAAACTCTTCCTCTATGGTTTGAGTACAGGTAGGGCATACCGAATTTTCATTAAAGAAACTTAGAGTATCACTTGTGTGAGATTTCTTTGACTGGATCTTTCCAAGGAATTTTCCCAGTTTTCTAAGCGTCTCTGAAGCATTGCCATAGTCTGCTGCTTCGTCCTCTTTGGTTTTAACACCTGTAAGGAGGGTTTCCACACGTTTCTGGTGCTTCGCAACTTCGGAATCGAGATCCAAAATTTGGTTCTGTTTATCTTGGATATCATTCTGACCTGATTCCTCCGTTGACTTGATGAAATTCTGCTGCATTACTATTTTATCACCAATGCCTTCTTTTTTCAAGTCCAGCGTCTTCAGGCGGTCCTTGGAGTCCTTTATCCGTGCCTTTAGGAGGTCAGACATAGAAGAGAACACAGAGATGTCTAGGAGGTCTTCTATGACCTCTCTACGGTGTGCAGCAGATAACTGCATAAAGGGGACGAAAGAAGCAGACCCAAGAATAACAATTTGGGTAAAGGACTTGTAATTGAGTTTGAGTATTTGTCCTTCCAGATACTTCTGTTGATCCTTAGCATCAGCGTCTTCATGAAGTTTATTTCCGTTACGTTTGATCGTAAAGATTGTTGGTTTGATACCACGCACAATTTTGTACTGTGTGCTGTTGACAGCAAACTCAATCTCAACTACACAGTCTTTCTCATTCTGTGCGTTGATGATCTGCCCCTTATTAATCTTACGAAAGGGTTTGTTAAACAACGAAAAACACAGAGCATCAAGCAACGTAGATTTACCAGCACCATTCTGACCGACGATGACAGTATTCTTTACGTTGTTTAACTTGATCTCTGTGAATTGATTGCCCGAAGACAAAAAGTTTTTATAACGAATAGTTTGGAACTCAATCATTCTCGGGTTCAATTAAATCAGCAGGAGCAGCAACAACTGCTCGACCATCTTCTAGACGAACTAAAAAAGTTTGACCGTCTCGTTCAATTTTTTCCATATAATCATCAAAATTAGCATGAAAAGTTTCGAAATCAACTTCAATCATCATCGTCATTATTATCAGGTGGTAGAACTACAATATCGTCTTTAGTGATAATAGTATACTTAATTCCTGCTTTTTCACAAGCTCCGATTGCGAGGGCATCACCAACCTCCACAACAGTCATGTCCATTGTACCACATGCTTCGAGTTGGATGGCATATCTCATGGCATCGTCTTCCTCCTCAAAGAGGAACACGACCTTATCACCTATAGAATCCTTAACGGCAAAGGCACCTTCATCCTCCATCCCTTCGACAGTAATAATAAACATTACATTACCTCACATGCTTGCCTGTACAGGTCCTTAACAAGACTCTTGATCTTTGCCTTGCTTAGATCAGTTTCCAACTCATCAACGAACTTGTCTAGCAGCGTCAGAGTGTCTTCTGTTTGCTCAGCAGCGTCTTCACCAAAGTCCATCTGAGAGGTCTTCTCAACGATCTTCAGATCATAAGGATTAGCAGCAGACAGGGCATCAACAAACCTGTCATAGTCTTTCTGACTAGACTTATTGACAACGATTAACTTGACAATTTTATCCTTGTACTCAGCAAACTTAAACAGTTGTCTAGGGGTGTCATCATATTTGATGACCCTAAACATCTGAAACGGATTGTTGATTGTTTCTAGTTCGTGTGTTTCTGTATCAAAGATATGGAATCCTCGCAGATCACCCACGTCGTTCCAGAACATTTCGTAAGGGTTCCCAAGGTAGAAAATCCTACCGTCTGATGATCTGGTGTGATAATGATCAGAGAAGACCCGATCGAATTTTTGATATGGTTGGATGTCGTCTCCATCTTCCATTGTGTATCCATGGTGAGCATAGAACCCGTTGAGTTCTAGATGACCCATGGCAACCTTAGCGGTAGACTCACGAATCTTCCTATATGTATACTCGCAGTTGTCAGAGTTAATCCAAGGGATCATACAGATCTTACAACCGTCAATGTCTATGTCCTTACATTCAGTGAAAGTATTGACGTTATCGTACTCTCGTAGAAGCAGATCGATAGTATTGACTTCGTTAGTATTTTTGTAGAACGCGGTGTGATTACCGACCACGGAGTGAAGGGTAATGCCAAGATCTCGGAGACGGTCAAAATAATTTCTTTGCGCCCAGTCCAAAGAATATAGGTCAATACCTTTACGACTGTCAAAAGTATCTCCCATGTCGATGACAGTTGTGATACCACGTTCCTGCAACGTTGGAAAAAAGACTTCTTCGTAGAACTTCTGAAAGTATTCATGAAATAATTTAGAACCTTTCTTAAATCCAAAGTGCTGGTCCGTGATAATAGCAACTTTCATCTGTTAGTGCGGTATTGTACCGCGTCTTTGATTTGATTATACTCAGATGACTTATCAGATTCGTCTGCGACGAATACTTCGTCAAATCCAGATCTTTCGATAATCTTTTGTCTAATCTCTAGTTGCTTTTTCTCCTTCTGGATACGACGGAGGAAAGCATAGTGGATGATTTGGGTGAAGTAAGCAAAAGGATTGCTAGACTTCTCAGGATCAAAGTTATTAATATACTGGACACAGTTCTCAATTCCGTCACAAATCATGTCATCCTTGAACATGTAGTTGACGAAATTTGGTTTATAAGACAGGTGAGTAGCAATCTTTAGAAAACATTCACCTAGGTAATTTGTAATTCTAGGTTTAGGTTCTCCTGCTGCTTCAGCGTCTTTAATACCTTTTTTGTATACAATAATAGCAGCAAGAAACTCCTTATTGTTTACATAATGTTCTGATCTTTTACGGACCATGTAATATACTATTCTTTATACATTATAGCATAGCTTGACAAGATCGGCAAATGTATGTATGATGACTCTGTTCCCGTTAAAGGGGTGTGGCTTAGCTTTAAGACTCGTAGAGCTTCTCTAGAAGATTTCTTGCTTTATCTACCGTAGAAACATATCCCATCTCTTTAGTAAGATCAGGATGACCTACGTCAAACCCATGATTAACTACTTCTTTATAAGTGTTTACTATCTCTGGAGATGAGATTTGTGAGATTGTAATTACCTTAGACATAGGTAAGATATAAGTTTCATCATCAGTCATTTTCATCCAAGGTTCGAACTTATACCCCATGGGTATATTCGTGCCCATGGCACGAATCTCTTTACAAATAACAGGATTATCTATAACAATTGTTTCTGGTTTTTCTTTATCAGTGTTATCTACAACAACCATTGCTAAAATTTCTTCACCAGATACTAACTTGATGCTAGCATAGAACTCATCATACGGACTATCAGATTTTGATTGAGATGATGTCATAGTTAAACTTCTCTTCGTTGTAGTACTTAATTCTCTCTACAAGGTGGTTCAGGGTGTAGTTACTTCTAGACCCCTTCTTACAATCATCGGCGATGTCGTAAAGTGTTGCTTTTAATTTGTTCTCACTCTTTCGCAAGACTCTACCGATTGATTGTAGAGTTCGGATTCTTGACTTGCTAGGAGATGAAAAAATTACGTTGTGAAGATTTTTTATGTTAATACCGGTAGAGAACGTTCCAAATGACGCAATGATAATAGCGTCTTGTTCTTGCTCGGTAATTTCACGGACTGCTTCTCGTTCTTCAGTGTCAACACCACCGTGAACAAAAAATACCTTCCTACTGTCTGTATTTATGAGGTCATATAAACCCTCTCCATGTGCGGCAACCCGACTAAACAGAATGAGTGTATTACCTTTTAAGTCATGGGCAAGGTTCTTAATAAATCTATTCCTCTTCTCATGACCAATGATGAACTGTACTTCGTCCTCATAAGTCTCAAAAATTTGAGGATCATGCTTCATTAGCAGAACTTTGATATTCAGTTTAGCAAGATACCCTGCCTCCTGTAAGTCCTTGGTGTTGATGATTTTATAAGATGGTCCAAACAGACCTTCTAGCACCCACTTGTGAGTCTGTGTACCGTCAAGAGTTCCAGTAAATCCGTATCTATACTTCGCATCTGCGAGTTTAGACATGATGCTAATAAGAGATTTGGATTTAAATTGGTGTGCTTCGTCCCCGATAATGACATCGAACTGACCAAACCACTTACGATCCATCTTATAGATCGACTGCCAGGTACTAATGACAACATTTTTCTTGGCGATTCTCGTCTTGCCACCATAGATCTTATAGCAATTGTGCTGTGCGTTCCAACCATAATCCTCAAAGTCCTTGTACATCTGCTCCACCAGAGATGTGGTAGGAACAACAATCAAGACCTTTCTAGACTGCTCTACATGGTACCTACAAACGCCGTAGATCATCAAAGACTTGCCAGAACCCGTAGGACTGATTAGAAGGCGTCTGTTACGTCTCAGAGCGTCGTAAACACCTTCTACCTGATAATCCCTAGGTTTAAACGATGTAATGCGTTGTAGGTAGTCCTGGACCCCTTCCTGGGATACCATCTCATTCTCCTCATATGGGAGACCGTAGAACTTGTTACTCTCAAACTCAAACGTATATCCGTATCGCTGACAAAATACTTGCAGTTTATCAATTAAACCACAGTAGATTTCTTTTTTCTCAATATTAAACAGACGAATTTTTCCGTCCCAATACCTACTACGGTACTGAGGCATAAACTTCGCATTGGGAATATCAAACGTAAACTGATCTTGTAGTTCATGTTGAATGTGTGGGTCACACTCAACCGTTAGATAAACCTCATTCTTTTTTCTAATAACCAGATCAGCCATAACCAGCACTAAACCTACGCCATTCGATAGCGTTCTTGATTTGGTAGGTTCTATTGGTAATTTGCTTTAGCACCTCTTCGAGATACTTGAGCATAATGTCGTAATACTCAATTTTGAGTTTTGCTTTCTGCATCCGCTCGTCAGCGTCGAGATACAGTTGCAACTCTGCTTTGTCTCTTACTTTGTATGGAAACGGTTCGTCGATATAAATCTGCGAATCCGCTTTCCCAGAATAATACTTACGACGTTCCAGTAGAATACCTGAAAACACAGTCTCTGCTTGCTTTTTTAGCGACAGTGTTGTATTATATAGGTCGTAATATTTGGCGTGTAATTGGGGAACCTTTAGCGACTCTGTGTCCAGCTCATCTGGATTGATAACAGAATCGGTTGCCCACATTTTCTGGATAACTTCCAGAGAAAAACTAGACTTCCTTTCCATCAATGTTCATCAAATCAAACATAGTGTATTTGAACACTGCCGTAGCAGTAAAATATTCTTGTTCCTGAATTGTGGCATTGAAGGGAATACCTTCTAAAGACACAGGAAATATATCTCTAAACTTTACTCTTCCCGAAACCCTTAGACTGCTGTTTAGAATCAACAGCGTAGCATCACTGCGGTTGTCGAGTTTAGACTGACCTAGATCTTCTGGATATCCTAGTTCGCGCATCCAGTTGTAGATCTGGTGGTAGTTTTCCATGTTCTCATCGACAAGGAAATCTACTCTTAGATCTTCATACTGAATCTTATCGCCAGGAATAGGAATATCTCTAAGATAGTTTGACTGTCTAGCAGTTCCCATAGAAATACCAGGCAGATTTGCCTTGTTACACAAGAAATCTACCTTACGACATCTATTCAAAACCAGTTGGAATCCACCAATAGAAAGAAAATTCCTATTAGATACCTGATTCAACTTGCACGGATTGTTAGACATCAGTTTCCCAGTCTGACACTATTTAGTAACGATACTCTTGGATATTATCTAGCAACTTGTTAAGCATAGTATGAGCACCTTGATGCCATTCATCACCTTTACTTTGGTATTTTCCATCATACAATTCTTTCTTCAGTTTCATTGTACGATTAAGGATCTCTTCTCGCTCTAATCTGTTCTTAGGCATATGCGTTTTTGACTCCCCAAAAAACCAAGTAAATTACTGGTGACAGAATGAGCGATGCTTTTATTAACATGGCACTACGTTCACGTATACTAATTATAGCAAAACATAAAAAAAAGACCCCCACTTGTGTGGAGGCGCTGACTATTTGTAGCAAGAATCACATAAGCACTTCTTTACAGATTCTTTTACACGATGCTTGATTTGAGGTATCACACTCAATCAAACATTCATAATAATCGTTTAGTAAATTTTTTTGATTTTCGTATTCCTCCCAATTTTTTACATCGTTATCTGAACGACCCCATTCTGATAATTGGTTACTCGATAGTAGGTTATGCATAAGGTTGCATTGCCAGAGGTCACTTTATATAGTATACTTTGTGTTTGTTTACTAACATTAGTTGCTTTTTTACATTACTACAAATTAGTACACATAAAAAAAGAGACCCCCGAAGGAGTCTCTGTACGGTATATAAACCGTGATCACATAAGGTTTTGGACCTTGACGCGACGGTAGTAGCGGTTGGAACCAGCAGTGATACGTCCGAGACCCTGTGTGGTGCCTTCGGCGTAGGGGTTCGAGACCATGCCGTAGCGAGTCTTGAATCCGATTTTTGGCTGGAAGGTGTCCTGACCGACGGCACGAACCATCTGGAGAGGAACATAAGGACAGTAGAACAGACCTGCGTCGTAAGGGGAAGAACCCTTATAACCCATGACGTAGTACTGATCAGCGGTCAGGTTAGCAGCGAAAGGATCGATGTAGACCTTGAAGCGACCATTTAGCAAACCAGCGAAGGTGTTGCCGGTGTCGTCAACGGTTAGGTTGGCGTTCAGGGCAGGCGTATAATCCAGTTGTCCAGCAGCAGCTAGAGCAGAAGCAACGTCAGCAGAGCAAAGGATGATGTTACCCTTCCCGCGACGAGTTCTCTGAGCGATTGCGTTCGCATCTCTTTCGAGTTGGAACATCATACCCTTAAACTTCTCAACCATCCAACGTCCGTTGGAGTCAACGTCGAGGTCGAACACGCCACCAGTGGCAGTGTTGGTTTGGGCACCAGGCTCAGCAGCCTTGTAGATGGTACGGATGATCTCGCGGTTGATCTCAGCAAGAATCTCAGTGCTGAGGATGTTAGCGAGTTCAGCCTCGGCGTCTAGACCGTGGATCGCCTTAAGGTCCTGAGCAAGCTCAAGTGAGTACTCAGCTTTCAGTGCTCTGGAGCGAGCAGCAACAGTGACCTTTTCGATGCTGAACGACATCTCGCGGAAGTCGTTGCTAGAAGCATCACCTAGAGCTTCCAGTTTCTGAGCATTAAATCCCTGACCAGTGTTATAAGCGTTACCAGCACCACCGTTAAGGATGGAAGGATTAGTACCGCCTTGGGCAGTTGTACCGAAACCAACGTCGGAGTCGCCGTCAACAGTGCCAAGGGCGTAATCGCCTTGATCGGTGAAGGAGGCGTTGGAGTTCTGAGCGGAGAATGCCGAATCAGGCTCGTTGAAGAATGCTTCAGTTCCGTTCTGGTTGTCGTAACGTGAACGCATCGCGAAGATGAGTCCAGTAGGACCGTTCATTGGTTGAACGCCAGCAAGGTCATAAGCGACCAAGTTGGGCATTGCGCGACGGATGAGGCTGATTAGAACGGGGTCAAAACCAGCAACAGGACCACCAGAGGCAGCACCGCCACCAAAGGCAGGGGAGGAAGCAGTTCCACCACCATTACCTAGTGAGGTGGTAGGGGGTGCTTCGGCGAGGAACGCACGGTCCTCTCTTAAAAATCTTTCTTGGTTTTCGAGAAGTTGGGCAGTAACAGCTCTACGGTGATTGTCCTTGATATTATCAAGACCTTCAGCTTCTAGTAGAGGTGCCCACTTCTTCTGTAATTGAGAAGAATTGAACATTTGGGGGTTTCCTTAAGGGGAAGTTTTAGTTAATTTAGTTGAACTGGGTTAGAGCGCGTAAGTATGCATCCATTGCTGGAGAAACGTCTTCGCCAACAGGGGCATCTTCAGAGATAACCTCTTGCGAATCTGTTACAGGTTTCTGAGCAAAATATGCTTCGCGAAGTGTAACAAGTTTTTCGCGATATTGTTCCTCACTTTCAAACTCAACACCTTCAGCAAGACCCGCTAACTTTTCCTTTTGGGAAAGGGCAAGACCTTCACATACGTCATCTAGGATGTTGTCAGAAACAGATTCGGAAAGACGCTTAGTTAAAGCGACATTGCTCTCAATCTGTTCGTTGAGCTTGTTTTCCATCTCATCAAGTTTAGAGACCATTGCCTCTAGTACATCGTATTTTTCTTCAGGGAGTTGTACATAATGTTCTTCAAAAAGTCCCTTGAGACCTGTCATAAAGGACTCCGAAAGTTCGCCACGGATACCGCTTTGGACTTGGAGTTCGTTTTCGTTGATCCATTCTTGAGCAACGTACTCAAGATAACCATCAACGCGCTCAGTAAGTTCAGACTTGATAGCTTCTACTTGCTCTACAAGTGTCTGCTCGTACTGAGATTCGATTGCTTCTTTAGCGGAAGCAATACGAGTTTTTACTACTGCTTCGAAAACAGTTTTTGCTTTTTCTTGGAACTCATCGGAAAGCTCTTCGCCTTCGAGGAGAGCAGCAACGTCCTCCTCCAGATTGAGTTCTTCTTCTGCTTCTACTTCTTCGTTAGCGCCACGACCATAACCAGAACTCTTTAGAGCACCGGGTCCTGGCATCGTGGTAGCAGCGGCGGCATTTTTAAAATGCGGATCGCCTTTCTGTGCGAGAGTAGCAGAAGGGGTCTTTAGTTTGTTAGACCCATCGTCTGGTCTGGAGTTGGTTGGAGTAGGACCGCCGAGATCTTCAATTGCTCCTGCATCAGGAACATAATTAGGTGCCTTAGGCATGGGATCGGCAGACTTAGCACCCTTCGTTACCTGGTTCTCCATCTCATGTAGTTCGTTATTAACGCTCATTTGAAGTTTCCGAGAGTACCTGAAATTGCTAGTATTATTTAGGGTTTAGATATTTGACAGGAAGTCTGCAAAGAGGCGCAATTTATTAGCCTCATACAGTTCTCTGTCTATCATAGTAATATTTAGAGATTCTTTAATCTCTTCACATTTTTTCTCGCGCAAAACTGATCCTTCCCACACCCACTCTTTGCCTTCCATGATGCCATTAACAAAAGCATCTGGGGCAGAAGGGTCTGCTACAATATCAGCAGCAGTGGCAAGCATGAAGTCTTCGCCAACATAATTTACACCGTCGCGTTGGACAATGGAACCCATACCGCGAGAAGAGACACCCAACTTAACCCCATCTGCCAGAAGGGATTCAGCGATCTTACCCATTGGTGTGGATAGGATTTGTGCCTTGCCGATAAAGTTATTACCTTCCTGACGCAGTTCTACAATTTTGTGAGAAACGCGATCAAGGTTAATCTGTGGACCATCGGGATGACCTAGTTCACCTAGTGCCCGACCTGTGGATACAAAAGCATCAGTATAACGCTTTACTTCGTTACACATGGTAGCGATTGGATAGCAACGCCTATTGCGATTGACTACCTCTGCTTGTAGAAATGGTCCCTGAATGTATAGGGTTTTCTTACCGTCTTTTTCTTCGGTAAGAATATCTACTGATTCGATTTCTTCGGAAATTAGTTTCATCCTACTTGTACCTCTTGAACGTAAGCGTCACATCCGCTAGAAGTTGCTGGATAAAGAACTGGAATTACGGATTTTGCTACAGTAGCAGTACCGGCAAATGCTCCGGCACCTGATGCATCGTGAGAAACAGTGATCGTCTGAGCGTACTCGTTAAATCTCTGTGGACTTGATACTGCGGTTACTTCTTTGTGGACCGCATTGTAATCACCAACGGAAGAACCGCTGATAGTTACATAGTCACCAACCTTGATTTTGGTATCAGGATGGTTAAGTGTTAGAACTGTAGGATTAGCGGCAGTTGCTGCTGTCACCGTTGCATTTGCTGGATGACCTACACGAAGTAGTTTCTCGCCGTTCTTGTTTACGTGACACGTAACAAGACCAACACCACCAGAAGTAGTCGTGTTGCATACGCCGATGTGACCGCTCTTCTTTTCGTCAGTGACGGAAATAGAAAGGGTGCCAGTCTTGATTACGATGGCGTCCTTAGTTACAGCGGTAGCATTTGCTGATGCAAGATTACCTACATTTTGTACTGGACGGATTGGTTGTGATGCGCTCATTCTTCCTCTTGAGGTTCTGGATCAACTTCAGGTTCTGGTTGGATTTCGGTCTCAGGTTCAGTTTCGAGTTCTGCTTCTACCTCTGGTTCCTCTGGTTGCTCTGGCACTTCTGGTTTGTCACCAAAAAGACCTGCGGCAACTTCGGGACGCATGGCATCAACTTTTTCGCCTGCTTTAGAATAAAGAACACCTTTGATGTAATCGGATACTTCTGAAGGAGAAGCGTCACCAACCATTTTGTTAATCAATTCAGCAGAATCCATAATTTTTTATAAAGTGATGTATTTATTTATCAGTTAGATCTTTGCTTTTTTAATATCAATACCAGGAGACTCGGTTGATGACTCATCTGGCGCGGGATCTTTACCATTTTTTCCAAGATCAGTGTTGGCACCATTCAGTGACATTTGACCCTGCATCATCATTTGCTGAGTCTCCAATGGAACACCCGTGCCCAATGAATTCTCTTCCTCCATCTCAGAGTCCATCTCCATGATCTCCTCATCCGTCTGGCGAAGGATCTTACGTTTAACATAGTCCCTACTGTAGTAAGTACCTATGTATGGTTCGATCTGAACCATGAGGTTGAGACGCTCGTTCATCAACTCTGCCTCTTTAAGTTCAGCAAAGTGATTGTCATACAGATAGTCGAACTGGATGTGTTCGGACATCTGATCCCAATCCTCAGGGGTGACAATGTTTTTGAGGATTAGTTGTGTCTTAAGTAGATCGAGGAATAGTGAAGAAAACCGCTTGCGGAGACGACCCACAAACTTGGAGAACATAAGTTCATCACGAAGAATCTCGCTGCTTCTTCCGAGGTTAAAACCTCCGTCAGCGCCAATACGAGACTCTGGTACGTTAAGACTTCTGTAAAGTTTTTTCTGGAAATAATCTACGTCTGTCAGTTCACCCAGATTTTGACCACCTGGTAGTGTAGAAATTTCTGTTCCACGACCACCTTCACGCCGAGGCAACCAGAAGTCTTCCAGCATGGACATGAACTTCTTGTCGTCTTTGATCTCACCAGTGTTGGCGTCATACACCAACTTGTTCCGGTAACGACTCATGACATCGCGAAGATATTGCTCTGCCTTTACTTTTGGTAGATTACCAACGTCGATGTAAAAAATACGTCTTTCTGGCGCACGCGACATGCGATAGATAACCAGCGAGTCCTCAATCATTCTAAGTTGATTGAGAGACTTAATTGCCTTATGAAGATAAGACAATGTGATGTGCTTATTACGATCTACAAGACCAGAAGTAACATGGCAGATGGCATCTTTGGCAATTTTAACGCCTTTGCCATGCATACTTCCATACTTCTGTGCCGTGCCCTGCGGATAATATGTGTAGAATTCTACGACTTCAGCATCTTTACCACCCTTAGAAGGATCTTGTAAATCCTGCATTGGAGGAGATATTCTGTTTCTATTAGCGTCCTCTTTGGGTTTGATACGCATCAACTTGATCTTGAGCGGATCAATATAACGCACTTCTTTTAGACCTTCTTGGGGTTTCTGAAGGTCAATTACTTTATGATAGAAAATTCTTCCGTCAACATACCAGTTGCGGAAGATTTCATGTGATTTTTTATCAAACTCAAGTGTATCTTTAATATACTTAAATTCGTTTCTAATAACCTTCTTCAGACTCGCACTGGTTTGGAGATTATCTAAATCAATTTCAATAGGACTATCGTTCAAATCTGAAACGATAGCTTCATTCACAACATGCTCAATAGCGGTGTCACACTCGGGGTGCAGCGCCATTTCGCGATACTTTCTGATAATGTCAAATTCAGTTTTGTAAACACCTTCGATGTCTACATACTGACCGTAAAAACCAGAAGAAAGATAATAGTCAGACCCATCCTCGTCATTAGGAGTGACGGGACTAACTATACTTTTTGATTTCTGGTCCTCATTATCAATAGAGAATCCAAAAAGTTTCGCCATTACATACGGTCTTTTCGTCTATTTAGGTGATCAGACGATGGCGTCTTGAGCATCCTTATCGAAGGCTTCCCAGTACTGGACCTGCAAGGTCACCTGGAATTCCTCAATAGTATCAGCAGAATCGTAAGAAAGTTCGATACCACTGACAGCACTTGGCCAACATCCATTCATTCTGTAAGAACGAAGAACTGGGAGTTGATTAGCGTTCAGTTCGCCTGGTGTCAATAGATCACCGGCACCACGACCTAGTTGATGAACAGTCCAATTTGCCTGATAATCAGCAGGGTTGATTGTACCAGAACCATCAGATACTTTGACGATGAAGTTAGACCACTTCTCAAAAGCATCACGGATATTAAAGTCCCCATCGTTCATGATGGTGATTGTCCAAGGATCAAAGCGTCTGTCACCAGCAACTTTGAGTTGGCGTCCACGGAAAGGAACTACAACTTCAGCAATGTTAGAAGCAGGGAGCTGTGCTCCCTTGATCATCATGCGGAACTTGAGATCTTCCTCTACTGTGGAAACAGAGAGTTGATCTCCGATCGCTGTAGGGAAGTTAAACTCAACTTCGAACAGATTGGGGCGAGCGCCCCCTTGGACTAGACGACTCTTAAAATCGTCGATAGTGCGATCACCGATTGGTGGAATGTTACGGTTTAATGGCATTAGTAGTTACCTCCTGATCAAACTGTGCCGACGACTTCTGAGAAAGATACGCCTGTGCGTGTAGCAACAAACGTTAGACCGATGAAGTTGATCGATCTTGCTGGTTTTACAAAGATGTCCGCTACAAACTCATTGCGGTCAATAACATCTGGGGTGTTGTTGGTATCGTCACAAACAAGTAGGAAGTCTTGGATACCACGCTTTGACTGAACGTCGCGTAGGAAAGGTTCTACGATGTTCACGAAGTTGGTTCTTGTACCAGCATCGTTGAATTCGAAGAGTTGAGCGTTAGCAGCGTTCTCGATTGCTTGCTCAATAGTGATGAACAATCTACGAACATTGATACGATCAAAGGCGCTTTCATAAGCAAGACCAGTCTTATCACCAAATAGAACTGTACCAGAACCAGGTGATGTGATTACTGGATTGATTCTGCTACTGTAGAGTCTGTCTCTTGCGTCCTGACCAGGATTAAAGGAAAGTTTTACAGCGTTTGCTAGAGCACCACGAGTGGTACCAGCAGGAGAGAACCATGGGAACTGATTGATATCAGTTCTTACCATTAGACCAGCGATATCGTTAGAAAGTGGTACGTAGTTAAAACGCTTGTTAAAGCGATCATAAGTGTACTGATAACCACTATCGAAGATGGCGTATGAGGAGGAACTTAGTGGAGCAAAGAACTCAAGTACATTCTTAAGTTGAGTTGCTGCGTTAGTTACGCCTACAACAGCATCTCTGTTTGGAGAGATCGTTGTAACACAATCCTTACGTGCTTCACAAATACTGATTAGTTTCTGTGCCTTCGCTTGTTCTTCTTCCTTACTCTTAAAGGCAGAACCTTGTAGAAGGAAACGGATGTCAGCGTTGACAGGATCAGCAAGTTTTTCGTAACTAGTTAAAATGTCACCTAGGTGAGCATCGTACTGACCAATTGTTCCTTTATAATCCTTACCACCAGATAGTCTGTAAGAAACAGAACCAAGAGAGTTAAAGTTAACGTTTCTTGCTTCCTGACCCCAGGCACCAGCAGCAGCGGCGATAGGAGTAACTCCAGTACTGAATCCGCTTGCTAGTGGTTGTGTGTTGCGGAAACTGTCAGCAGCATTTACTAGAGAGATACCAGCAAATACATACTCGGAGTTCTCAGCAAGATAATCTTTGTAGTAGACTGCCTTGTTAGGACTTACTTCAGTATCTTTTGCCTTGGACAGGTTACCGTGCTTCTCAAGGATGCTGTTAGGAGAACCTGATACATCACCGTCGGTGTCGAAAACAACAACGTTTAGACCATCGTTATCACCGCCTCTTTCTATTACATAACCATTCGTTCCTGGTTTTGGTAGTAGAGATCTCCAAGCAAGAGTGACATTATCTTCGCCACCGTCAGCAACAGAGGTTAGAGCATTTTGCTGACTATACCAGTCAGAAGGAGAATGACCTGTTGTAGTAAAACCTAATGGGTTAGCGACAGAAGAAACACCGATAGCAGAATCGGTCTTAAACTCTAGTTGAGAACCTTCTTGATAGTTTCTTGCGGTTTCTAGACCAGCAACTACAACTGAGGTAACCTTAACGTCGATGAAACCAGCACCAACATTGGTGATGATACCCTTGAGGTGATCGTTTACACCAGGAGTTCCGGTTGTACCGATACCGATGTTTGTACCGCTTAGTTTCTGGGTTACCGCCATACCGACGACAACTCCCTTAACACCGATGGCACCGCCACCGATAGCAGGGAATACACCTGCGGTATTAACACCAGAAATTCTTTGGTCAGCAGCGTTGTCAATAACGCAAACCTTTAGACCGTCACCCCAGAAACCAGGGTTCTTAGCGATCCAGTAGGCGCTTGTGATGCCTGCAAAATTGTTGTTGTAGTGATCTACATTCTCAATCGTTAGACTGGCAACAGAAGAAACACCAACAGCAGCGTTGGCGTTGACGAGCTCAGAACCGCTTGCTCTGACAACTTCTAGTTGACCACCATAACTTAGGAAATTCGAAGCAGCATACCACGTTTCGTAGTGATAATCAGTGGTTCCTGCCCCAGGACCACCAAATACTTCGACTAGTTGCTTTTCACTAGTGATTCTGGTTACTTCATTGACAGGTCCCTGTTTAAAAGGACCAGCAATACCAGCGGAGACGTTGATAGAAGCGTTTATCCCGCCTCGGGTTAGATCAACCTCTCTTACACTAATACCTGGGGACGATAAACGTAGTGCCATCCTAACTCCCGTATTACCCGTTTAGACTAAAACTATTTAGAAAAAGGGATGTTTTAATGGCGTGAATAGTGCGTGAACCCTACCAGTCAGGATACTCCCACTCAGACCGCAATTTTTTCTTTCTTTTACTTGTTACTCTTATCTTCGTACAATCCTTACACTCATAAGAATATGCTGATGGTGTGGTCCTATCATTTTTCGTCCTATAAAAATCATTTAACAGGTCTTTTTTCTGACCACAGTTTCTACATACCCTTTCAGTAAAGATTAAGTGATCTAGTAAGAATTGATCTTCAAATTCCATTACTCAAAAATCTCTGGTTAAGTAGTTATATTTAAATTTTGGTTTTAAATGTTCAATGTTACTCCACCTAGATGAAATAATTTTTTTAAATTTAACGTTTATCTCCTGTGCCATCGACATGCAGGTATCAATATCATTTTCATTGTAATTGAATACAATATATTGCCAAGTTGTTTTATTTCCCATAGAAGCACATCTCTTCATTATATTAAATAATTTTTCACCATCTTGATTAACTCTATACTTATTACTATCCGCAGGTAAACCATCAATACCAAATACCCATTCGACATCATGATTCTTAGTCATTAGAAACGCCCTAGTAAACCAGGATTGGGATCTAAAAGATGCCGCAACACTGATTACCAAACTAACATTTTTTCTAAGGGCAATTTTTAATAGATTAAAAAAATCATCATGATGTGTTGGATCTGATATTTGACCACACAAGGCAATTTTATCGAAGTAATCAGTTATCTTTTCCCATGACTCAATGTCTATATCCGAACCAGGAATATTTTTACTATTATAAAATTTTTGCCGAGTACAACCAGGACACCTTAAAGAGCACTTGTGTGTAAGATCGAGGTTAATACTTTTCTTAAGAGTAACTAATTTTTCTGTGCTCATGTCTATCACTACAATAATGTTTACAAGTTTCTGGTGCTTCTTCTGGTTTATTAATTAAAACATCAAAGAACTCTTGCCATTCCTCAGATTCAATTATTGACTCAATAGAATCTACATTTGATAGTTTAAATTTATCTTTGGTGAGAATTTTAAATTGTCCTATCCTAGTTGGGTGATCTACCCAACAACATGGTAACAAGTATCCATCAATATTAAATCCATAACACTGCTCACCGTTTAAGCATTTTGGATTGATCATTGGAACTCCCACATATATGACATGTCGCCATATTCATCAACCTTCCATATGTCACCATTGGAGTCAACCTCACCATCCATATCAGTTAGACCATCGCTAACGAAACCGAATGGTGACATATCCTGCTCAATTTGATTCTTCTGTTCTTCGTAAATTCTTTTACGGACATCATTATCCGTCATTTCTTTAAAATATTCTTGTGCTACTAACCACGCAAAGATAACCAGACACATTGCCAAATCATCATTACATCCTTCTTCTGCCTCAAACGATTGACGTTTTTGGATGAAGGTAGTAAGTTCACTAATCATATCATAATCACAAAGGATTAACTTGTCATCCTCAATCAAAGTCTTTAAGTTACTACAACCAACTTTCTTGACGGTAACACTCATTTTGACACCAAGTTGTGTCTTCTTACCTGAAAATCCTGTGCCAACAATCTGACCAGCACGACCTCGCATAGAACACATCAATACATTCTCATACTCCAAATCAAACTGAATAATTGAAGCAACCTGATCGCCAATATCATTGACCTCTGCTAAGATGTACGCATTGTTGTACGCCTCAGCAGTTTCTACAATGATGGTTGGAAACATCATTGGTTTTATTTCATTGTTTCTATATTTGCCAACCACTTTGTATGGAAACGAAGTGATATCAAAAACGATGAAAGCAGAGTAGTCTTTCGAAACACCACGGGCAACGTCCACTGTAATTATGTAATCATGATCGTCAATAGGCATCTCATAGATATTGAGACTACCATTAGTTCTCACTGGATCCTCATAAACCATTGTCTTCAGTTTAGAGGGTGCGATAAGTGTATCAACAGATCCTAAGAATTCGCACTCAAACTCAACCTTAAACTGCTGCTCACTTGTGTTAGCAATAGTCTGTGCTTTCCACTTGGCATCCCTGCCGGGGACTTCTGACCAGTGAACTTCTGTAGCAATATAATCGTTCTTTCCACGCTCAGCGTCATGCCAATAACGGTAGAAGTGATTCATACCGTGTGGCGTGGACACCATGATTACTTTGGTGCTCTGTCCAGACGAGATAGTAGGATAAACAGAGGCAAAGAATTCATCAGCAATGTGGTTCGGGATGAACGCGAACTCGTCAAGAAAGATGATATTATAGGAACCGCCACGAACAGCAGATGCAGACGTAGATGCGGCGATAATTTTAGACCCATTCTCCAACTCCAAAGAACCTTTATTCCAAGCAATAATACCTTGCTGCATCCACTTTGGCAAATTCTCGTAAGCGAGTTGTAACCTTCCCAAAAGGTCACGAGCAGTAGCCGCCTTGTTTGCTAGAATAGCGATATTGACGTTATCATTAAAGATAGCGTAGTGTAGTAGATACGATACACACGTTGTGGACTTACCAGTCTGTCGTGGCATCTTACAGATATTAAATCTGTTGTCATGAAAGTTATTGATTAACTTTTCTTGAAACGGATACATGTCAAATGGTACAAGACCGTGGTCAAGTGACACAATTTTAATATGCTTCCTAGCAAAATACACCGGATTATTCTTACATTTGAGGAACTCAACAATCTGTTCCTCAGTGAAGTTAATCGGTGTATTTGCTTTTTTTAAATTTGGATTACCAAGATAGATGTCACCGGTCATAATTTAATCAGCAGTTCCACTTCCTAAGTGATTTATTAATTCTGCTATCAGGATCGTTAGCAGTCTTCTTACTAGTTAGTTTCTTTTTCATACCACTCATTCTTGCACAGAAGGATGCCCGTCTGGGATTTCCAACCTTCTTTGACGGTGCTTTAAGGTCAGATCCTGGATTTGCCTTTTCATAAGACTTTCGTCCTTTTTCGTTAAGTCCTCCTTCGGGGTTTTTTCCTGATTTTTTTGTCCATGCTTCTCCTTCATTTAACCCTTCCTCATCTGAGACGCAAACACTAACGATCTCCCTAAAATCACTAAAAGTGAGTAGTTCTGAGTCTTGGACATAACTCTCCTTCGGGTCGAACATGGCAGTGAAACCTGTAACTTTAGATTTCACACTTTGATATCCTTTTTTTACACCATCCTCAACACCACTTTTCTTCTTCTCCTTTTGCTTACCAGGTTCCTTCGGTTTGGTAGGTTCCTGTGGTTTGGAAGGTTCGGATGTGTTGGTTGGTGCTTTTGGTTCTGTGGGTGTTTGTGATTTCTTAGGAACACTAGGTGCCTGTTTGGACTGCATCCCAGCAGATTTTACGACAGAAGAACTTTGTGGTTTGGCAGATTTACCTACAACTTTAGATCCAGCAGCAACTGGTCCTTTCTTGACTTTGCCACCCACCATTGCCTTAGCGGCATCAGCAGTGACTGCCTTTCCTACCTTCTGAAGACCTTTCTTTGCGACTGCTTTTACTGCCATTTTACCAACAGCGGCAGCACCAGCAACTACAGGTGCGATCTCCTCAATATTTTCTTCCTTCGCCATTTCACGTTTTTTATTTTTGGCAGCGGTCTTAGATACTTCTCGCATCTTCAAAGCAAGACTGATTTTTCTACGCTTAGAATCTCTTCCCAAAGGTGGTTTTGTTTTGTCGATAACTCTTGCCAAATCTAGACCAATACTTTCATCGACAACATCTTCTTTTGCCATCTTTGTAGCAGTGGCATACATCACCGATTTAGCGTCGTCGCCATAACGTCCTTTAAAGTCACTAAAAGATTTCTTCATACCTTTGATGTACTTTTCTTTTTTGTTGTCTTCACCTTTAGTGAGACTTCTTTCGTCCAACATAAAGGAAACTATTTGCTATCATTATTTAGAAGACCTTGCTTCAGCATCTTCTGTAGATCAGCAGTACTACCAATAAACATGGTATTGTTTACTGTCTTGGGACTTTGACCACCCTGTGGTTTTTCTAGGTCTTTCATCTTCTTCTGAAGATCAATCAACTTATCAGTAACGTCACCAACAGACTTGATTAACTGTCCAGCAACCTCAAACGCACGAGGATGCTGACTATCTTGTGCTAGTTCTAGGATGCCATCAACTGCTTCCTGACCCTTATCAATTAATGTATAGAGTTGTGCTCTACTATATTCATAGTCTTTTTCGGGATCATCGTCTGGTTTGACAATCGCTTTAGGTTCTTTAGACTTCTCAACTATTTCTGCTTTCACGTCAAGTGCCTTATCGATAGCGTCAAATTGCTTATCCATCAGATGTCAGTTCCTTGAGAAGGACTGTAAGATTTTAGATCGCCAAAGAACTCAACATCGCTGTCAAAACCAAAATCGTCTCCGATCTCAATCAAAGCGTTATCATTGGCATTAATTAGATTTAAAACATCACCAACATCATGTGTGACAATCTCTGTACCATATTGTCCACGAGATACGATTACATTTGTATTGTCGATCTCCTCAACACGCATGACCTCTTTGTTGACCTGAATAAACTGATACTGGATAAGAGCAGCAGAACTTGTTACCTTGAGTAGAGTCTGCTTAGGATTGATTTCTGCTGTCAATGTTGCTGTGCTATCAGAGTTGTAATCCTCAGTAGCAGTCGGAACAACTGAGTATCTGACTTCTCTTGGACCACGACGTGTTGTGGTGTAATCAATCTGAACACGCTTGATAAGACCACCAGAAGCATCTGTTGGGATCTCGCTATAGAAGTATGTCTTAGCAGTAAAGTCTAGTTCGTAAACAATAGCACGACGAGTACTGAAGTCACCTTCATACTCATCACGGAACTGGATATTGTTTAGTGTGAATGGAATATCCTTCTTCTCATCATGACCCTCAATCATCGTCATAGTGACGTTGTATGCGGGTTGAAATGATGGTAAGATTTGCTCTAGGATTTGTAGAGCATCGTCCTGAATTTTAGTAGCAAAACTTAGACGGAACCCAATATCATATGGGACCGGCATGAAAACTCTTTTGATCTTGTTCTTACTACTGTCTGGAACAAGACAAAACTTTGTAATTGGCGATGCCTTACGAGAAGGATCGTACTGATATTTTACGATCTCAAATGACAATCTTGGCAACGTGATTGCTGCGTTGCGATCAAAATTGGGTTGCTGCTCAGCACGAGCAAGAAACTTCTGAATAGGACCATAAGCGATTGGCACTTTGATTGTGCTGATCGTATTATCTCCCTGCTTATGCTTTACCGAGATGTTATTAAAAAGCGTGCCAAATGCTATGACAGTCTTTCTAATAGTCTCGTTATAAAAGTAATTACCAAACATTAGACTTCACCAAAAGGATTTTGCTCAGTAAAGTCCAGGATCGCGTCTGCTTCTGTTTCGATCTCCTGGTTGTCTTCGTAAGCGTCATCATCGTCGTAGTTAACGTTATTTAGACGATATGCAATTGTCTCACTAGTAGACTTAGCAGTTCCCACAATGAGTTCGCCGATTTGGAACTTGCCAGTGAGGTCTTTTGCGGTAAGTTTTCCTGTTGGTTTGTTCCAAGTTGTGGCGTATGCTGTTGTTCCAGACGACACCCCACGGATAGTATCACCATTAAAGAATGTGCCTACACCAACGGTACCGGCAGCACCCACGGTAATAGTGGGAGCAGACGCATATCCATAACCAGCATTGGTAATTTGGATTGTGGAAAGTTTTCCGTCTCCCTGTAGAATGGCAGTAGCAGCAGCACTAACACCACCAGCGGGCGGAGCACTGAAAGAAATAATTGGGGGTACAATATAACCGTCTCCCTTGCTGGTAAGTGTGACAATACCGACGGCACCAGTGGTAGCAATGCCCACTTGGAGTTGAATACCTGAACCCTTACCATCATCAGTCTCAATACTGATGGCAGGTGTAGATGTATAACCAAAACCAGGGTCTGTAATCCTTACAACTTCTAGAGATCTAGTTCCATTACCATTAATAGTTGTAATACCAACAGCAGTGGCAAGTCTACCTGTTACTGGTGGAGAAATTCTAATCGTTGGATCTGCTGTGTATCCTGTACCTTCATGAATAATTTTAATTTCATGAACACCACCATTAACAAGACTGGTAATTGCTGTGGCGGTTGTACCAACACCTGACAAAGTTAGAGTTGCATTATATCCAATTGTTTTAAAGTCATCATCAATTGCACCAATACCCGTGATGATTTTTTCATCTTCGTATTCGAAGGGTTCGCATTTCAGTGTAAATGTATAATTCTCTTGTAGTTGATAGAAGTTACTTTCATGCTCAACATATTTTACTTCGAATAGGATATCTCCTAGCGGAAAGTAAATACAATCTCCTTCCAGTGGTCTAACTGGAACACTATCAAGTCCAACACCACCACCATCCCTTAGGATAGGTGTAATATATTCCTCAAAACGCTTCTGTGAGATGATAATATTCATCTCAGCAGTGGATCTTACTCCAAACTTAGTCAATAGATTGTGGTTGTCACCAAATCCTTGGTAGTTCTCAATATACCCCTCAAGAGGAAACGACTTCTCAAAACGTGAAGATGTTACTTCACGCATCACAGTTTTTCTATTGACAAACGTGCGTGGCATATAGACAAACTCAATACCATGCATACGAATATGTTCGTCTACAAGTTCCTGTACGAGATTTTGCTCGCCGTTTGATCCCTGAGTAAAGAATGGATTAAGCATTAGCCAATCATATCCAGAGGTGGCAGTTCATATTCATTACTCATCTTCTCTTCTAGTGCTTGTAACTCATTGATACCATCCTGATAGATCTCACGACCATTCATCTCAACACCACCGGGTAGTTTGACACCCTTAAACTTCATCATATTGGCACCCCACTGCTTTTTCAGTAGAGCAGTGAAGTATCTTTTCAGGAATATATCATCATATACCTTAGTATATTCATTTGGATCAAGAACACGATAGCACTGAATAATTAGATAATCATCTACGTCCATGCTATCGGCATCAGTGTCAATAAATAACCTATTTTGTCTACGGTTAAATCTAATTTGTTTTTCAGGACTCAAAATAAAATCAAGATCCTCAAGATATCTTTTAGTCATAGTATACCCCAACAATTCTACCGAACTGAAGTTGTACATCTCATTCAAAAACAATTGATATTGCACGCTAAACATGTTCGTGCTAATTGTACTATTATTAAGTTTCCATATTTTTTCTATTCCAATAACTGCATCGGGTATCTGAATAAAATTTTGGGTCTCTTCAAATGTAAAGGTAGATATACCAACTCCAGTTGTTCCAACACCAGTGATATTAGCTGTTGTGGATGTTGTAGTAATGCCAATAACATTACTGTCTCCTCTTCCACGAACAGCATTTAAGAAATTTTCACCAATCTTATATTTCAGGTACATCAATTCTACCCCATCCATGTGGCGGTTCTGATACATCTGGATGGCATCATCTACAAGATCTTCAATTTGCTCATCGGCAACATTAATCTCCAAGACAGGGTAACCCAACTGCCTCTTGGCATAATTAACCAAATCCAGTCTTGAAGCAGGTTTAGCCATATTTAGTCCTACTTTCCTTTATTTATGAACGTCTTACGACAACATCTAACTCGTCACCTAAATCTAGACCAGTTATAGGGTTGATAATTGTTATAGCAGGATTGCCAATAGTCCAATCAACTGTTCTTTGTAATAAGACACCGTTCAAATATACTTCCATATTATCCGAAGATGTATCGGAGTTTGATGGAGCAAATGATGATTGACCAGCAATAGCAGTTAGTTGGTCTTCTGCTTGATCCGAACAAATATCAACCTCATCACCATCAAGACAAGCTTCAGTCAAAACAACAGCAGAAGATGCCTGATAGTCAATATCTCTTCTAAGCCTGACTCCATTGAGAAAAACTCTATAATTCTTAGCGGCAGCAAGATTACCAGCAAGCGTAAATGTTGTTTTGTTCTGTGTTGATGTAAAAAATTCTTCTTCAAAGGTGTGACCAAAATAGACATTGATCTGTACATTATCACCTGCGGTAAGTCCAGAATTAAAAGTTACTGTTCGTGGTGCTGATAATTGATAATCATTAGAAGCACCTAATCTTTGTTTGACACCATTTATACTTACCTGTACAGAGAATGCAGTTGCCTGTTCACCGTCATTAAATACATTGGGTGCAATAAATGCAGTTTGTCCTTGGGTTGCTTCGGTGTTAGATGTACTAATAGTTGTAGCACCACCTACAGCACCTGAACCGCCTGAGAGTGTCTTGAAGGATAGTGAACCATTTCCGTCAGTAACCAGTGCCTGATCTTCACTCCCGTCGCTTGAGGGGAACGTAAACCCTGATATAGTGCTTATACCACTAGAGTTTATGTTGCCAGTAACACCATGATTTGCAGTTAGTGTTCCAGCAACCGTTGAGGCACCTGATACATTAATATTATTTACTTCAAAACCTGTTGAATGTAAATTTTGAGTATGAAACTGTAGTCCCTGAGAATGACCTAATGTTAGAGCAGTTCCAACTTTAACTGTATTATTAGTGCCATCTAATGTAAGTGAAGAGGATCCAACAGTAAGAATACCGACAATCTTTACATCACCAGAATATGATAATCCTACTCCTACACCGGTTTCTAACCATGGGTTTACAGTTGTCGTTGTTGTAGCGATACCAACGGAGAACTGATCTTTTACAATATAAACTTTTCCGTCGTATGAGTTTACTGCTAACTCACCGCGTTCTAATTGTGATGGTTGGGGAACTTTTCCTACAACGGAGGAACGTTTTACCTTTATTACCGGATTTGCCATTATGCTAAAGAGCGAAATGCGTGTAAAGACACGTCTTGTATAAGAGGTATTTAGGTGCTATAATTAGTATGAGAAGGAGCATCTACTTGAAGAAACTTGTTATTCTTACAGGTCCACAGGGGTCTGGTAACCATCTATGGTCAAAGATCTTCTCTCTGCACGAGGATGTATTTGGTTGGAAAAGTCTTCTCAACAACTACTGGGAAGCACATCGAATATCAGAACCGTTTGCGGAGTGTTGGAAGAATATAAAATTACTAAAAGACTTTGACTGGGATCAGTCAGATTACTTCTTCACCAGTATCAGTGTTCCTCTAGGAATTAAAGGTCAAGGTACAAAGTGGTGCCCTAACGTTCCTGCGTTTGCACAAGCAGTTGAGGACCTTGGTATTAATGTAGAAATCCTTGTTATCGGAAGAGATCAAAATATCCTAAGTTACCAACAAACACGTCTTCGCGAAGAAAGCACTGTTCGCCATTTCCTAGATCAGTTACCACACATGGGCAATGTGACTTACTTGAGTTATGAGTTGCTATATCTTTATAAGCAAGAATATCTAAAGTCGCTTAAACTTAGTATTCCTGTTGCTTGGTATGATGAGCGTATAGATGTTATTCTAGAGAAAGACGCTAATAGTAAATACATTAAATATGTGGAAGAAAATCCTCTTGACGATTGTAATAAGACCGGTGTTCCAGCACCCCTAAATCCTTTTAAAGAAGGACCTACAGGTCCTCAACCCGAAAAACCAGTCAAGTGTTGTTAATGCCCAAACTACTTCTACTAGCAGGAATAGGTTGGTGTGCCACATCACCACTTCATCGCACCCTTAAGAAACAAAAAATTGTTAATACTGGAATAGCAAAAGAACCAGATATACTATCACATTTAGATAATCCAGATCCAATAAAAAGATCTGCCAAACGAAAATATTTTTATGGGTATAAGAAACACAAGTGGGGTAATGCTGACTTAATATTTTCTGAAGACGTAACCTTAGATAATTTTATTGAGTACTATAGTAAATTGGCAAGTGATGAATATAAGTATGTTGGAGAATTTAGTAATGAGAACAGTTTTTTATCAGAAAATTTCCTAGAAAAAATTGCTCCAAAACTTAAAGATCATTTTGATGTGAAAGTTTTGATGATTACAAGAGATCCTGTAAGAAGAAGTTACTCAAAGACTTCCTGTAATTACCAGAGAATATCTGGAGTATCTAAGAAAATAGTTGACAAACAATTTCCTGACAGCATTTCTTATTGGAAATATATCCTGGCACTACCAGGACAAAATATGTTTAAATTTTCTTACACAGATATATACAAAAAATTTTCACAACATTTTCCAACACATGCTATAATAATGGAAGATTTGTGGTCAGGTAAAACTAAAGAGTTGGAAAATTTTTTAGAATGTAAGTTGAATGGTCTTCATAGAAATTGCTACTATCCAGAAATGGGTACAAAAGCACCAAGGTATGAAGAGTTACCAGATCAATGGACAAGTGACTTGCAAGATCTGACAGATAAAGATTATGCTTTTGGAAAAAAACATCTACAATGGATATACGATGAATGGTATGAAGAATTTGGAACTCGTCCTTGGGAATAATGGATCAAAAGAAAATACTAATTTTAATAGGACCTCAAGGATCGGGAAATCATTGCTGGAGTAAAATATTTTCTAGTCATGCTGACGTATGTGGATGGAGTGAACTTACAAAGAAATATTGGGTGGGACATAATGAAGAACCATTTCATTCCTCATGGATGAATCCAAACTTATTATATGATATGACCTGGGATTGTGAATATTACTTTACTAATATGAGTGTTCCTTTTGGTGGTGACGTGAAAGGTAATAAGGCAATACCAAAAGTATCCAAATTTATTGAGGTGTTAGAAGACCTTAGATTTGATGTCCAGGTCGCAGTTACATCTAGGGATAAAAATATCCTAGATCTTCAACAAACAAGAAGATGGAACGTCCCCACAGTACATGAGTTTTTAGATATCTTACCGGAAATAAAAGACCCTGTATTTCTTAGTTACGAATCACTTCTTTTATACAAGGAGAGATATGTGCGTTCTTTGAGAGTAAATATACCAATTGATTATTCAAGCATATCTAATACAATTGTAAATGATGCTAACCAGAAATATATCTGCGATTTTAAACCAACAAAACTCAGAAAACGATGAAAAGGAAACTTCTAATCACAACTGGTCCACAAGGTTCTGGCAATCATCTATTCGCCAGAGTATTAAGTCAACATCCAGAAGTTGTTGGGTGGGAAAAACTAAAAGATACTTATTGGGTTCCATCTGATGAGGAACCATTTGCCCAGTATTGGGTATACCCCGAGTTGCTAGATTTTCCTGAGGGGGACTTCTTTCTTGCTAACGTTAGTGTGCCCTTCTTCTATGATGGTGTTAGACAAGTACCAAAGATCCTAGAGGTCTGTCACCAGGCGATGCATCTGGGTTATGAACCCACAGTTGCTCTTATTGTAAGAGATCAAAATATCAATGCTGCACAACAAAAAAGGGTCGGTGGGGAACTAACCCTACCGACCGCTATTGGATACTAT
>Ga0181412_1000122_pt1 | contig 30758 bp, 9 predicted proteins | sample 35SPOviralmetaG_FD_130113 | JGI IMG/M metagenome (GOLD analysis project Ga0181412, IMG submission 130113) | Marine viral communities from the oligotrophic San Pedro Time Series (SPOT) site, San Pedro Channel, CA, USA - 35 SPOT_SRF_2012-08-15 | ecosystem: Environmental > Aquatic > Marine > Strait... | reverse complement strand
GGATGAATTTAATTTGCAATCTTCCTGCTGAGAAGGTCTGGGTACGTAAAGAATACTTACGAGACCATCAAGACGGACATGGGGAGTTTGTAGAGGGCGTCTGGGTTGCTGCTAAAAGCATACCTGGGCGTGCTTTTTACTTTGAGACATACTTACCAGAATATGGTGCAATGTATGACAAACTACCCATTAGTGCATTTGTACGCTCCGCTGAAACCCCAGTCATAGACATGAGTTTGGAGAATCTACAATTCTGGAATTGTATGGATTATGGAGTCATGGCAATCAACAAAGGATTTGTCTCATCGATGGACTGTGAGGTCTTTACTAGAGATCATGGTCTCATGAGAGGACAATACTTGTTTACACTTGATAACTATCATGCAAACCCGGATGTAATAGATAATAATGTAAGTGAGGTGCCCCAAGAGCACAAATCACATAATTGTATCGCATTGAATAACGGTCAGTATGCATTGTATCCTAATAATAGGATGCGTCTGTATGACCTCTCTATCACCCCTGAGGAACCCAAGTTCCCTGACTTTAAAGTATCTACCATAGAATACCAAGTAGAGGCAGGAATCGACTGGGGACGCCTTGGAGACACCGATGATTATTTTTGGCAAACACAACAGGAGAAACAAAATGGGACACCCTAACCACTTAGACGGATCAGTTGACAAAGGCGAAGACTTTGTTAATGAAGGTATGACACTTATCACTGAGACTGATAGTGACAAGTATCTCAACATGGCAGCTAAGCGTAATCGCAACAAAGCAAAGAATGAAGATATCTTTGATAATACCCAAGAATGGGCGGATGGATTCTGTGGTAAGTGATAAATAGTAACAGCCTATTGGTGTGTTAAATGCCTTCCTTTCAGACATTCAAAGATTTGAGTGTTACGTTTAAAAAACACCCTGTTACTGACGATTTGGTAACGGTGAAAGACAAGGCAGCTATAGTACAATCGATTACTGCTTTACTTCTTACTAAGAAAGGGGAAAGACCATTTCAACCAAATTTAGGTTGTAATATTCAAAATGTTTTATTTGAACCATTAGATTATGCATCTGGTGCTGTTATTAGATCAGAAATTTTGGAAGTCTTGGAGCGTTACGAACCAAGAATTACTGTTAATAGAATTATCTGTAATCCAGACTTCCTGAATAATGGTTACGAAGTAGAATTGCAGTATGCGATTGTTGGTAGAAACGATGCTCCAGTGGCTGTAGACTTCTTCTTAGAGCGTACACGATAATGCCTTATACTCAGGTTGCAAATTTAGACTTTGAAGATATCAAAGCAGCTCTTAAAGATTACCTAAGAGCACAGTCAGATTTTACTGACTATGACTTTGATGGATCGGCATTATCTACGCTGATTGACACACTCGCCTATAATACCTATTATACGGCGTTTAACACTAACATGGTAGTCAATGAACTATTCATTGATTCTGCCACCTTGAGAGACAATGTAGTAGCGATTGCGAAGCAGTTAGGGTACAGACCCAAAAGTGCAACGTCTCCTACTGCATATGTCTCTTTTTCTGTAACTTATAATAATCCAACAACTGATACAGAACTTCTATTAAAGAAAGGAACTGGTTTTATTGCAAACTATGATAATAACATTTATCAGTATGTTGTTTTAGATGACGTAAAAGCACAAGTTTCTAATAACGTTGCAACATTTACTGAAGTTGAAGTAAAAGAAGGAACGCAACTAGTTAACACTTTTACTATCAATACATCTTTGAAGAATCCGAGATATTTTTTAGATAACGAAAATATTGACTCGAATACTATTAGAGTAAGCGTATTTCCAACGGGTGGATCATTTAACGAACCATGGTTGATTGCTGATAATATTATTGGTGTTGATAGCAATTCAAAAGTTTTCTTTTTGGAAGAAGTAGAAGACCAAAGATATGAGCTTCTTTTTGGTGATGGTGTCTTAGGAAAGAAATTAGAGAATGGAGCACGAGTAGAAGTTTCTTACTTAACAACTGCAGGACCAGAAAGTAATGGAGTAAGAACGTTTATATTCTCCGGAGTAGTAGAAAATCCAAATGGTGTTTCTCCAAATTCATTTTCTGTAGATATTACTTCCACTATTGCTTCTTCAGGCGGTGAAGAAATTGAATCACTTAAGAAAATTAAGTACACTGCACCAAAAGCATATGGCGCACAAAATCGTGCTGTAACTACACAAGACTACTCTGCTATCGTTCGTAAAATTTACCCAGCAATTAGTGATATTATTATTTTTGGTGGTGAAGATCAAGTCCCACCAGAATATGGAAAAGTTTTTATTGCTATTAAACCATCTGATGCTTCTTTCTTGACATCTATAACTAAGAAACAAATTATTGCGGAATTAAAGCAGTATGTTGTTGCTTCTGTCGAACCAGTAATTACTGATCCTTCTATTCTTTATGTTGAACTGGATAGTAAGATTTTTTACAATAGTTCTATCACAGATCAATCACCAGCACAAATTAGAGATAAAGCAATCGGTTCTCTTCAGTCTTATCTTGATACAAGTGATACTGAAATGTTTAGTGGTAAATTTAGATACAGTAAAGCTATTGGTGTAATTGACGATGCTGATAAAAGTATCAATTCTAATTTGACTGAACTTACAATGAGGAAAGATTTCTATCCTCAATTAAATTCAACATTCTATTATGAAATTTGTTTCCAAAACGAATTTGATAAAGATTGTGAGGGTCCAACACTTTCCAGTACTGGATTTAGAGTTACAGAATATCCAAATTTTGATGTTTATCTAGAAGATAGGGATGGCAAAATTGTCCTATATAGACTAGATGCTTTAACTGGCGAAAAAGTTGTTCTAGACAAGGAAATTGGTGATATTGATTATGTCAAAGGTGAGTTAATGATTTATGATCTAACTGTCATTAAAGGCAGTTTCTTTGATAATAGAATTTCAGTTAAAGTAAAACCGCTATCTAATGATATCAAGGCTCTTCGCGAAGTATATCTTGATGTTGACGTTGCGAATTCATCGTTCACTGCATACAAAGAGTAATTAAATGGCTGCTAAGACCAAAAGAATTTCTACTCTTATTGAGTCACAACTTCCGGAGTTCATTTCTAGCGAGTATGAACTTTTTGGTAGGTTTGTAGAAAAATACTATGAATCTCTAGAAGTCCAGGGGGGAACCTTGGATGTGATTAATAATCTTCAAAAATATACAGACATTGATTTTTACGAGAAAAATCTTTTAAAGCAGAGTGATTCGCTAGCGGTTGAAATTGATGAAAATTCTTCTGTAATTGTATTACAAGATGCATCTTCGTTTCCAAAGAAAAATGGTTATGTAAGAATTGAAGACGAAATTATTTTCTATGGTGTCAGAACAAATACAGAGTTAAGAGAGTGCTCTAGAGGTATTAGTGGCAACACAACTTTAGGAGATTTATATAATAGCAGCGATTTTGATAGCACAACAGCTGCTAATCATGCAGCAGGAAAACAAGTATACAATGTAAGTAATTTATTTTTGTATGCATTTGTCAAAAATTTTGAAAATCAGTACTTAGGATCTTTTCCCGAAAAGTATCTTAAAGGTGATGTTGATAAAAGAACTTTAATTAAAAATATTCAGAAGTTCTATAAAACCAAAGGAACATCTAGTTCTATTAGTTTTATATTCAATACGATTGTTAATAAAGAACCAGATTCTCCTGCGGTATATAATCCAAAAGATTTTACTTACAAATCTTCAGAATCTGATTGGGTAAAAACTTTTGCTGTCAAAGCAAAGTTAGTGTCAGGAGATCCAAAAACTTTAATTGGAAAAAAATTAATTCAAACTGCAACTGCAGAGTATGGTTATGCAGATGCTATTGTTGATAATGTTTCTTCGTTAGGAACTTTTGATGGAGAACAAATTTATAACGTTGTTCTTGCACCAGAAACTGTCAATGGTGAGTTTTCTGTATCTACGAAAACTAAATTACAGAGAAGATTAGATCAATCGCAGGTATCTGGTAGAATTGATGTATTCTCAACAATTGGATGGGATCAAGAAGGATCAATTCTAATTGGCGAAGAAGTTATTGAATTTGAAGATAAGAACGCTACACAGTTTATTATTAAGTCCAGAGGATTGACTCCACTAACATATGAAGTTGGCGAAATTGTATACAAACCTGTAAGTCTTATTGGTGGAGATGTAAACCTCATCTCTATGGGTATTGTATATGATTTAAAAATTAAATCTTCTGCTCCATATGCATCTTCAGGAGATAAGATCCAAGTATCTCCACCGGGATTCCAAACTGCAGATCCAAAAATTGTCGTAACAGGAACTAATACCCCCAGATGGATTTTTAGCTCTTCATCTGTTAGTGCTCCTACTAATACAAATGTAGAATCTGCACTCAGTGAGGTAAAAACAAATGTTTCTGCTCTTTTTGCAGACGATCAATACTATTACATTGCTAGTTCTTCATATCCAAATTATACCATATTAGATGGTGTAACTGCAACTCAAAGAGTAGAGGATCAAAATTTACTACGTTTAATTAGAAAGCAGTCCACAAGAACTACAGAAGTCTACAAGACACCAAAGAAAGATGTTGGTATCTTGGTAAATGGTACTCCAATTTACAGTTATAAAGATAGCGAAAGTATTAGATATGGATCATTAGAAAAGATCGAAGTAGAATCTCGTGGATCTGGATATGTAAATCCACCATTTGTTCTTGTAGATGGACTCCCAAATAAAGCAAGGGCAGTCATGTCGGGACAGATTGTCGATGGTTATATTGTTGATACACAAAACGTATTTCCAAAAACTCCAGAAATTACTGTCACTTCCGGAAGAAATGCTTCTATTCGTGCTATTGTAACTAATGGCAAAGTAACCAGTTTAGTAATTGATAATCCTGGTGAGTTTTATTCTTCACCCCCAATCGTAAGTATCAGAGATAGAAAAGGAAAAGGAAGATTTGCAAATTTTGAAGCTATTGTAGATATCGATGGTGATATTACAGGATTCAATAAAATCGAAGAAGGTAGTTTCTACACTCAAGAAAATATTGAAGTAGTTATTATTTCTGTAGGATCTGGAGCAGTAGGAGATCCATTATTAAAGGAATGGAATAAAAACAGATACGAAAACTTAAAGTCTGAACTTGATACCGAAAATGGATATCTATTTGCAAATACCAATATTAAGTATGGATATGGTTACGGTCATGTAGCAAACCCAAAAACTCTTCGTGTGGGTTTGAATGATAATATTGATTCTACTGGCAGTGAACCATCAACAAAGATTCACTCACCTATCATTGGTTTTGCTTATGATGGAAATCCCATTTATGGTCCTTTTGGATATACAAGTCCGTTAAATTCTCAATCATCTATTTCCAGAATGACTTCTAGTTATTCTCTAAAGGGAAATAGAACTGGTGGTCCTCAAATTGTAGATTATCAATTAGGTTTCTTTGTAAATGATTATGAATATATTCATAAATCCGGATCACTGGATGAAAATAATGGAAGATTTTGCGTTACTCCAGATTTTCCTGAAGGAACTTATGCATATTTCTTAACGATTGATAGCAATCAAGAACCGCAATTTCCATATTTTGTTGGAGAAAATTTTTATTCTCTCCCAGTAGATAGTAATTATAATTCGGATATTTCTCAATCAGAAATTCCTAAGAATGCAAAAAGATTAAACTCTTCTGGTATTACTAATAATGGTGAGGGATTGATTGCGTTTATTTCAGAAGTAAAGTCTGGAACTATAGATTCTTTGCAAGTTGACAATTCTTCCGCAAACTTCTCACCAAATTCTAAAGTATATTTTGATAATACTGATACGGAAGGAAGAGATGTAGAAGCAATTGTGTCTTCTGTAAATGGCAAATCTGTAAACTATTTGCAAAGTAAAGAAGACAAAGTAGTTAGATTAACTACTATCCAGAATGCATATTTGTTCTCAGATGATACGCTAACTCAACCATCATCAAATGCGTCCGGAACTATTGTTGGTTTAGTACAAAATGAAAATGTAATTGTTCTTAAAGATGTAATCGGTAGGTTTGATAATACAGGTACTTTTTCTGCTACAATTAAGACATTCTCTTTATTGATCGATCAGAATGGAACCTATACTGCAGGAGCTACACTATTCTTGACAGATGGAAAAAATCCACCGGTTGCTGAAGCAATTATTTTAGAATCAACAAACAGACAAAACATTCTAACTATCAAAGCTGAAACAGGCGATTGGAGTTTATTCAATGATCCTGATAATGATTACTTTATTCAATCAGATAATTTATTCAACACTTCTGGATCTAGAATTATTACTCTATCTTCCTTAAGTGATAACTTAGAACCATTTGACGTAAATCAGAGTGTTGCTCTTATCGAGACAGCAACAGATCATGGTCTAGGAGTTGGAGATGATGTAGTCATTGATATTAATCCAGATGATACAACCAAATCCAAAACTTACTACGTAAGAAAACGTCTGTATCAAGAAGTTACTTTTCTAACTCCTAAGAACGATACTAAAATTAATTTCAGTGGTATCGGTAGATTTGATATCTTAAATGGTGGAATTGGATATGCCGTTGGAACATATGAAGATATTTCTCTAACTGGAGGATCAGGAACTGGAGCAAAAGCAACTCTGGTAGTTAGCGAAAAGGTAATTGGTGGTAATCCAACTGGTGTCGTATCTAGTGTGACAATTACCGACTTTGGATCTGGATATAAGAAATTTGATTATCTTGGTGTTGACGATTCAGATCTTTTAAGAGCAAACACTCCAACATTAGGAAATGCAAGATTCACAATTTTAGTAGATCATGCTGGTTTTGCTGCAGGTGAAAATTCTTTGTATGTTAATAGCACTGTTGGTTTTGCTAATAATGATCTTCTACAGATTGGCAATGAAGTAGTTAAAATCACTTCAATTGATAGCACAAACAATATCTTTACTGTAGACAGAGCACAAGACGGTACTTCAGAACTAGATCACTACAATAATCAAGTCGTATCTCTTTATAAAGGTGGATACAATTTCACAGACAATTTTAGAATAACAACTGATGCTGGAAGTGGATTTATTAGATCATATAATAGAGAAACACAAACAGCTGTTATTGTATTTGATTATTCAATTATAAAATCATCTGCCAGAAATCTTCTGGTAGGAACTAACTTTTTTGATGCTAGTTCTCCAACAGCTAGATTTGTTTCTGTTGGTTCTGCTGATGAAATAGATTTCAAATTTGAATTTTCTGAAGATAATACAACATTTATAAAAAATCCAAATATTGACATCCAAGAGTTTTACAGATATGTTTTTGATACCTCACACTCGTCAATGTCAGGAGTCTCTTTAGATTTTAGTCCAAGTAAAAACTATAATGTTGTTACTGTCGAGAAACTACAATCTGGAATTTCTCCTGGATCATCTGGGTCATTTACTGATTTAAAATTTGGTTTTGGATCTCGTTTGGCAACAAATGGATATTCCACAAAAGTTGGTACTGATTTTACTAACTTCTATTACTTCGATAAAAACAATATCGTTTCTTCAGATGACAGATATCTAAAGATTATCACCGATCCTCTTCAGGGTAAGAAAAAGTTAACTTACGTAACTCCAAATAGATTTGTATATGATATTCCATTTGATCCTCTGTATGATGGTTCTGGATCTATCTCTTACAAAACAACAGGTGAATTTGCTGTAGGTAGTATTGATTCCTTTGCAATTACAAATTCTGGTTTAAATTACAAAAAAGTTCCCATTATTGATGGTGTTGATCCCAATAGTAATTTTAAAGCAAGAGCAACAGTATTATTTGATACTGTTACAAATACTATTAATGCTGTTGACATTACGGATAAAGGTTCAGACTATAACAATCCAAAAGTCGTCATAACAAATGGTGACGGATTAGGAGCAGAGTTTAATATAATCGCACAAGATGGTAAAATTTTATCAATTACTGTTAAAAATCCAGGTAAAGGATACACATATCAACCAGAGATAGAAATTGTAGAAACTTCAGTAGAAATTTATGCTGTTAGTAACTCTATTGGAGTTCCTCAAAGTATTAAAATTTCTCAAAATGGTGGTGCATATCATTTAGATAAAACTGTAGCATCAACATTTACTGGAAAGTATATTGTTTCTCTAAAGAATCCTCAAGGGAAGTTCTTGGAAGGAGAGATTGTAAAACAAACAATTAATGGTGTAGAAGTTAGTAGAGCAGAAGTTTCTGAGTGGAGACCTGGGTCCAATCTACTTAAGCTAGAAAAAATTGAAGGTACACTAAGACAAAATTTTGAAATCAAAGGTTCTGTATCTAAATCTACTGGAACAGTGGTTTCTATTTTTGTTACTGAACTAAATCCATCAATTGCTAGTTTTTATGACAATATTGGTTATTATATTTCAGATAGAGGAAAATTAGGTGTTTCTAATCAAAGAATTACTGATAGTTATTTTTATCAAGACTATTCTTACGTAATTAAGTCGAAGACTCCTATAGAGCAGTGGCGTGATTTAATCAAGTCCACAACTCACCCGGCAGGATTTAATCTGTTTGGTGAAGTTGCTATTGACGCAAAAGCATCAACTAAGATGCCAACTAAGTCTTCCAATGCAGGACACTTTACGCTCATTCAGTTGTGGGATCCAGAAAAAAATATTGTTACCGTCGAAAATACTAGAAGAACTATTACACAAACAGTTCAAAAAGTAGATCAGTATAATATTATAAAAGGATTAGGTTCAGCGTCTACTTCAGAATTTAATTTTAATGAAACTAGAGCGTTTGAAGTCAAACTATCAGCTAATTTTGATGGTTACTATGATTCTGACGGTAGACTACAGGGAACAAAAACGTTCCAAGTAAAAGATGATGAAGGAAATCTGTTTACTCCATATAGTCCAAGCAATTTAATTATTACTCTTGATGGTATTCTACAAGAACCTAATGTTGCATATACTGTGTCGGGGCAGACTATTACATTTACAAACCCACCTTTAGGTAATAACACAAAACAGACTGGAAATACTATTTCCGATGTAACAGAGTATAAGGGAGTTACATTTTATGGTAAGTATATCCAGTTTAAAGATAATCAATATGATGACAGATATATTAAAAAAACACAAAACATTTTCCAAAGAAATGGAAGATGGATTGATGCTGCAAATCAAATTGAAAGAAACAAACTATTCATTGTTGCCGAGTCTGTTGGATATGGTAAAAATAAGTATCCGTCATTAGATTGGAGTACAAAAACAGATGATTACGAAAGAGATCTTGGATTTATAGTCGATGCATATTCACATGATTTAAGATTTGGTGGAAATGTAAAAATTAATAATTATGTCAATATTATAAATGATGAAAACAAGTATGATTACTTTACAAAAAATAAAACAGAATCATTAGGTATTGTACGATATCTTACAAATTTAGTTAATCTTTCTGTTAGAAATTGGGATTTTGTAGAAGAAAACGTTTCTTATTTACAAGGATCATTTAAAGTTGATGTTTCCAACACAAACAATTTGGCAGTGGGAATGTATATTAGTTCTGGCACTGCTTTTGCACCTGACACTAAAATTGTATCAATTAATAGTTCCACTGAAATTACATTAAATAAAGCAGCTTTAGCGAACTCTGGCGGGGCAGGAGGAGCTTCTGTTGGCATTACGAACCTACAGGGAACTGCTCCAGCTGGAGGAACAACGTTGCCAACAGCAATCGGACGTGTTGTATCTGGAGGACAGTATGAAGTTGCTCCAGGATCTATTGTCGCTGTTCCTGTATCATTTTCAAGTTCTGATAGTGCTACTTTCTTCTTCAGTGGCATCAACAATGGAACTTTCTATGATGCATCTAATCTGATTGAAAAAAATAAGCAATACATCATGGAAGAAGTTTCTGGATGGTTTGCTGCCACATATCCATCGACAGTATGGACGGATCTGAATAAAGATATTAATGAATATATTGATGGTGTAGTTTATCATTCTCGTTTTGGTGGTAACGAATACGTAGTAGACTTAGCACAAAACTACTATAGAAATACTTTCTACCCATACCCAGAGACTCTAAAATATAATGTTGATGCTACAAAATATTCTGCTGGATATTCTTTCGTAAGAGATCTCATGGTTCTTGCTATGAGAAATAATCTAACAGTAGGAACGTATACAAATATTTCACCATATTTTGATAATACTATCGCAACTGATTCAACATTCCCAGCATGTATTCAAGTAGAATCTGCACTAGATTCTTTCTATTCTATCATGAATACTATTCTGACAGAAGGAAAAGGTTTAGTAGAAAGAACTTCCACAAATTCAAGTAAACCAGGAAACTGGACTGGATTGTTGCCCTATTCCAATTACACAATTATCCCAGATTCATTACTCCCATCATATGAATGTGCGGACGTAGTTTCTTCTGTTGATTCATTGTATACAACAATTACTAATATTTTAAATAATAGTATTGTTCCTATTACATATCCTGATTATGTAGATGGTGAAAATAAAATCTTTGAATTGTACTGGGAAGATGGAACAGATGTTATTACAGAAGAAGATGAAGATCTTTTCTTAACTATTAATGCTGTTCTACAAAAACCAAAATACAAAGAAGATTATCCTGCGGAAGATGCATACTATATCGATAGAACTGTAGTTCCAAATAGAATTGTTTTTGATGTAGCACCTATTTGGGATCAAGATCTTGGCGCTAAGAGTATTGGAGAACCAACTGCAGTTGAAAAAGTTGTTGGTATAGGTGTTGGAAACTACAAACGTCTTACTGTAGATAAAAGCTTAATTAGCGGATCTCGTGGTGGTCCATTCTTAATTCTAGATTTGGAGGATCTTACAGTTCAGAATATCGAAGACTCTGCATATCTGTATGTTTTCTTGGATGGAGTTTTACAGAGAGAAGGATATTCATATTCTGTTATTGGTCCAAATATTACATTTAAATCTCCAATTAAAAAGGAGATGAAAATTGACATCAGATATCTCTATGGAAGAGAAATCGGTCAAATCTTAAACATCTATGATTTTACACAAGACACATATTACGTAAAAAGTAGTGTAGAGCTACAAACAACATCAGGAGCCGCTACTTTAGTAGAAGGTTTATGGGCTGGAAAATATAATGGCAATACATTACATGCTTGGCAAATTAATTCAAATGGAACTAGAAACATTATTGGAGAGGTACTCGAAATTGTTGCTACTGGAAATGTTTTAAATTTAAATGTATACGGCATGAAGTGTGAGTTACTACAAGGAGAACCAGTAGTATTCTCAATTAAAGGTCAATATAGTGTCAATTACACAGTTCCACTTGCATCTACTGGATCTACTCTAACATATGATGTTGATGATAAGGGAAGATTACTACTTTCAGATAACTTAAATGATTGGAAAGGATCAATTATAAGAAAGTCATACAAAAATCCTTTTGTAAGTCTATCAGATAATGATTTTATTCGAGTTGAAGGTGAGTCAAGATTCAGAAAAATCAAAAAATTACCTCAAATTGTAGGGACAAGAGAAGAGAGATTACAAAAAGGATCTACAAACTCTGTATTTGGTACAGTAGAAGTAGAGACTTATAGTGGTGTTACTAGAGGAGAAGGATTATCTGTCGTTGCTGTTGTCGAAAATGGTTCTGTTGTAAGACTCGATTGGAATCAACGCAGCTATGATCCATTAACTCAACCAACTGCATATCAATATTATACACCCCCTGTATTAAATTTTGTCCCTCAAAATGGTAACGGTGGTGGAGCAAAAGCAGTTGTTCTTGTAAGCAAAGGTCAAGTTGTTAGTGTAGAATTAATCGATGGTGGTACTGGATACACTGAAGCACCATTAGTTCGAGTTTCTCGAAGATATGATTTAAAAAAGGAAAGAGGAATTGGTGTTTCTCTAATTAACCTTAAAATGAATCCATATGTAGACACTGCTGGCATGACAGCTATATCTACTATTGATATTTTGGGAAGTCAAGTTTCTGGAGTAAATTCGTTTACTTCTGTTTTCTTCGATAGTCCTGTTGATACAGATAGACAAATTAACGCTCAAATTCAATTAGTTGAAGAAACTGGAGAAGATCTAGATGCTGGATTGGTGGAACATCTTTCAACTGTTACCAGTGAAAGAGACACAGCACTAATTGATACAGAACATGAAATTACTGAAATTAATGTTTATATTGAGACTCCTTACATTGTTAATATTGATGCTCTGTCAACGCTAACTCTACAGAGTTCTAATAGAGAAATTACCAATTCTGTAAGTAACGTTATTAATAACACTGCGTTATCTAATGTCAACTACTATGAAATTGCAGCATATTTACAAGTAGATGCCGATCCAACAGATAGCATCATTTATATTGCAGACACCAGTAAATTCAAATCAACTGGTTATCTATTAGTTGGAAAAGAGGTTGTCAGATACTTCCTTAAGTTTGGTGATAGATTCCTTAAAGTTAAGAGAGGAGTAAACAATACCACAGCTCAGTTCTGGTCTGCAGGAACATATATTAGACAGATCCCAGATCCAGTATCTATTGCATACGGTGGTGTTTCCACAATCGAGTCTCAGAGTAGTCTTGTTTCTGTTAAAGGTGGTGCTGAAGTAGGTCTCACAGAAAGAGAAACTGAAAGATTGATTATTACTCCAGACGTAAGTCCTAAGACTTCCACCAGAGTTATTACAACTGCAGTTCAACCACAACTAAACGTTCAATCAATTAGTCAGATTTCTTCAAAAGTTGTATATAGACTAGAACCTCCTGCAGGAAGTATTCTTTCATTCAACACTACACGAAAAGAGACATCAGTTCGATCTGTAGTACAAACAGTACATAGTGAATTTGTAATTAAAAAAGAATCCACCGAATTTTTAATCTTTACTCCACCTGGAGGTGTTGTTGATGGTTACGAAGAGAGTGCATTTATTGATGATCCAATTAAAACTAGATTGAATGGAATGGTAGATCTTTTGGATGATTATGGCGTAGTTCAACGTAACGGAAATACTATATTTGTTAAAAATTCCATTTTCAGTACATTTAATCAATATGTTGGAAACTATAAGAAAACTAATGTTGGTTATGTATTAAAACATTTTGATGGATTGTTTGATGATGGTACTGCAAATGTATCTGGTTATACACTTGCTGATGTTGAGTTCTATTTCCCTTCATTATCCATCAGAGATTTTATCGAAAGAGGAGAGTCTCAATACACACTAGGAGGAGAAAAATTCAATATACTACCACCATCTATTCAAAACCCAGTTGCTATTAGTTCTTCTGTGGGAACTATTGGCGGAGCAATTATTGTACAAGATACAACATCATTCCCAAGTTCCGGATTCCTATTTACCTCATCTGGATCTGTCATTGAATACACAAGTAAAACCACAAATAGTTTTGAAGGTTGCACTTTAACTAGAGGTCCAAACTCTATTGTTAGCGGAGATGAGTTGATTCCGTTTTCAAATTAATAAATAACGGTATAAATATAAATAACACAGGCACAAACACTACGTCGGAACAAACTAATGGCTGCTATTATATCTGATAAGTTTAGAATTTTTAATGCGAAGCAATTCCTGGAATCGCTATCGGAAACTCCTAGTACGAACATGTACTTTTTCGTTGGTCGTCCACAACCATGGAAGGCGTACTTAGAAGTATATTCAAAGTCTTCAACTAATTTTACTGTCGGAAATGAAGTGTTTGTTGGAACATATGGTTCCACTGCTTTCCGTGCTACTGTTTCTGCTGTTTATGATGGTGCCCTTCTTCTGACCGACGTTTTTGGTAGTAACGGTATTAATTCTGTTCCACCAACTGGCAGCACTTTATTAGAAACTGCAGATGGCGGTTCTAATACAACATTAGCTACAGCAACTACTGGTGTTTATCGCTACGGTACTGAGGACATTCCACCTCTTCCTCTCGACAACCAAAGAGAGAAAATGTCTCTCTATGATGAAATTATCGCTGCCAAACGTATTACAACCGATCTAGCAAGAACGGTTATTCGTCGTTACAACTGGGACGTTGTTGCGAACCCATTCTTTGATATGTGGAAACCTGATTACTCTGCTACTCCAGCAGGTGGAGGTCAAGTTGGTAAGCAAACTGCAACTAATGTTTCTGCAATTGCAGATGCTAAGTTCTATGTAATGAATACAAACTATGAAGTATTCAAATGTCTATACAACGGTCAGTCTCCTGCAAATCCAAATGGCGTAAATGCATCTGAAGAACCATCTACTTCTGGTGGTAACTATAATTCATCTACAGGCATCTACACAGAGACCACCGGAGGTCTTTATATTTGGAAGTACGTATATACTATTCCAACTGATGATGTTCTTAAATTCTTGTCTTCGGACTTTATGCCTATTGTATTGGCATCAGAATCTACTCGTCAAGCAGTAGAAGCTCTTGTAGTTGATGGATCACTTGATGTTGCTGTTATTGAAGATGCAGGATCAAACTTTACAGACGGAACTGTTTATACTAGTGTTAAAGGTGACGGAACTGGTGGTGTTGTAGAACTAACAATTAGTGGCGGTGCAATTACTGCTGCTAGCGTCTGGTCTCGTGGATCAGGTTATAGTTATGCTAATGTCCTCCTAGGAAATGGCAACCTCTTCTCTGATAGTGCATTAACATCTGCAGTTGCAACTCCCGCTAATGCCACTGGTGCTATTGAAATAGTTCTTCCCCCACAAGGCGGTCACGGTTCCGATATGGAGCTAGAACTCAATGGTAAGCGTGTAATGACTAACATTCGCCTTACATATGCAGAAGGTTCTGGTGACTTCCCTGTCGATAATGACTTCCGTCGCATTGGTATTATTAAAGATCCTCTTCTAACTGCTACAAATGCTGCTGCAACAGAATCTACTTATTCTGGTCTAAAAGCAATTAAAGTTAATCTCAATGGTGGATCTGGAGATTATGTTCCAGACGAAAGAATCACTCAGACTGTAACTGGTGGTACTGCATATGGAACCGTAGTTTCTTGGGTTCTTGATAGTGGTTCGACTACTTCGGGTGTTCTTAAGTATATTCAAACTAATGACGCACATACCGATCAAGGTATTGTAAGAGATTTTGAGAGCAATGGTTCTAACGCAGTTTCAGGAGGTCAGTCTTCTGCTGCTGGTGTAGTTGACACTGCTTACAATACTGGCGGTGCAGTTCTTCCATTACTAGGTCATACGTTTACTTCTGGTCTCTCTCCCTCAGAGATTAAGAACAATTCTGGTGATGTAATCTATGTAGAGAACCGTCGTCTAATTACTCGTGCTCCCGACCAGATTGAAGATATCAAACTAGTCATCGAATTCTGATTTCAATTTACAAGATTAATCCCTCCAGCAATGGGGGGATTTTTTTTATGTCTACTAAATAATATGAGGAAGACCATAGTATTATTGGCGGAGTACGATGCCACAGCAGACTAACTTAAACGTTTCTCCTTATTACGAGGACTTTGACGCAAGCAAGAATTTTTATAAGATTCTCTTCCGTCCTGGGTATTCCATTCAGGGAAGAGAACTAACACAACTCCAATCGATTCTTCAAAGTCAAGTTGAATCGTTTGGTAAGTTTGCCTTTAAACAGGGAGATTTAGTAATTCCTGGAGAAGTAGGTCTTAATACAAAATTAGACTATGTAAAGCTATCTTCTGTATCAGAAGTTGCTGTTAATGAAGACAATAATATCGTATATAAAAAATATGATATTACTCAATTAGTAGGTCAAACATTACGAGGTCTTTCTTCTGGTGTTGACGCTATAGTTTTGTCCACAAAGTTGTCTACAGAATCTTCTGCTGATACTGTATTTGTCAATTATATTAACAGTGGTAACTCCAGCACAGAACTCTCATTCAGACAGGGAGAAACATTAGAAGTAGTTGATGGTGTTAATACACCATTATTGGTTGTAGGAACTGACGGAAGTGTTCTACCAACTAGCATCAATGTAACTAATCCTGATACTGGGGAAGTAACTTCACTAGAAAGTCCCGCAATGGGATATGGTTCTGCTATTAAAGTAGAAGAAGGAATTTACTTCATAAATGGATTTTTTGTTCGCAACAAAGAAGAACTTTTAGTAATTGAAGAGTATTACGATAAGCCAACTGCTAAAGTTGGATTTACAATTACAGAAAAAATTGTAACACCCGAAGAAGATTCTTCTTTATATGATAATGCAATTGGATCATCTAACTATACTGCTCCTGGTGCAAATAGACTTAAAATTGAATTAAACTTAAAAGAATTTGAAATTGATGCAATTGCAGATAAAAATTTCATACAACTTATTACTGTTGTAAAAGGAGCAGTACAAAGAAGAGTAAAACCAACAGATTATAATTTACTAGAGCAAACTCTAGCAAGAAGAACTTTTGATGAGAGTGGAGATTATGTAGTTGACAACTTCTCTGTTGATGTTAGAGAATACGCACAGAGAGATGGTAATAGAGGACTCTATGCAATTTCAGATGATGGATCATTTAACGGATTGAATGCTGGCGATGCATATCGCAAAATGATTGCTAGTGTAGGTCCTGGTAAAGCGTACATTAAAGGATATGAGATTGTCAATAAAGAAACTAAGTACTTAGAAATTAATAAAGCTAGAGAAAATCTTGCAAGTGATAATGTAACTTTAAAGAGTAGAGGACTACCATCACTGAATATTACTAATGTGTATGGCAGTGTTCCTTTAAACAAGGAAGGATCTGATTTAACAGCATACCCAGAAGTATTTGTATATTCTACTTTTAATGATGGTTCTATCGGTTTAAACAATACTGAAGATAGCACTAGCTTAAAACAGACAGTTAGTAGAAGAGGATTAATATTTGATTCTAATATTGGTATTAAAACTTTAACAATCGAAATTTCTAGTACCACAAATACTTTATCTACTATTACCGATAGTACGTTCCAAACTACATTTAAAGATTTACATTTTATTAGAACCAGAGACGCCCAAGGAGCAGTTGTATCTACAAGTAGTGTACAAACATTATCATACTCAATAATTAATCGTCCAGAAATTAATAGTTCATCAGGAGTTCAGTTTTTTGAAGTAACAGTATTTGGTGACAAAAGTGAAGTAGAACTTCTCCTAACTGACTATGATGCAGGGGACAGTAGTTACAGAAGACAACTATATCTTTCTGTATCTGATCTATCTAATGATGTCAAATTTGGAACTATTGTTGATTACGGAGAAACATTTACTCCTGTTATTGGTAAAGTAAAACCAAATAACTTTTATCTAGAATCTAGAGGTGCTGGATTTGATGATGATTCGGATATTGTTATTTCAAAAGGACGTTTACCTCAAGGAACTAGTTCCTATAATACTATTTTTGGATTGTCATATTTTGATCCACAATTTTTTACAAAACTTCTTCTAAATTCAACTCCACCAGATGGATCTTTTAGTGAAGGCAAATACGTTTATGGTCTGGATAGTGGCGCATATGGGGTTGTGGAAGGTGAATCTAATGGTACATATTCTACATCCAACATTTTGTTTGTCAAGACTATTTCAGGTAAATTTATAAGTGGAGAAACACTCAGAGACGAAGATCGTAATTCTGTAAAAATTGCAAAAGATAATACTATCTCCCATTTTATTGTAAGAAATAGGGGAATTGGTTATAGTCAAAGTTCAAAACTTTTAATTAATGGTGTTGAATACGACGGATCAAAAATTAACTTAGAATTTACTGCTATAGGAAATGTACTAAGAGCAGGAATCAACGACAGATCTGCTGTTTCTATTGAATATAGTCAACCACCTGCTGTATCTGTTATACAACCAGCTGGTTCTGGATCCCCATCAGAAATTGCAAATGTTGTACCAATTCTATTTAAAAATAGTGTAACTACATACACTCCACAAAATATTAAGTCTGTTGGTTGTAGGTATGGATCTGGAAATGCAAACACATTTTCTGCAGATATAGTTATTGATAGTCAACAATATTCCGAAATTAAATCTGTAACAGATTTTACGTTTTTTGGAACAAAGGGAACTCTTTTCTTAGAATCCACAAGTTTCAGTGCAGATGCAAGTGAATTCTTAATTCAAGGAGATATTATTCAATTTTCCGATGAAGATAATAACGTAGTTCGCACAATCGTACAAAAATCTACAAAACAAGAAGGTTCGGTAAAAACTAGAATTTATCTAGATTCTGCTCTACCAGGAAATGTTTCTAACACTAGTGTTGTTCGTCTTCGTCCTAAAACAGTAAACCCAAATTCTGGAACATTACTTTACCCAACTGGTAGCAGGCAAGTTAAAAAAATCTCTGCTGGAGGCGATGAAACAAAAATTAAATATTATTTCAGAAGAGATTTTGTTACTACAGCTTCTTCTGGTGGTGGCAAGATTACTTTTGCGGCACAACTTCCATTTGGTACACAAAGATTTACAGCATTTTCAGAAAGAAACTATATTATTACTGTATTAAATCCGGGTGATGCGCCAGATATTGAAACGGGTGATATCATTTATGTTGATCCAGATAATGTAAACATTAGTTCTGCTACTGATACTGCAAGTGGTCTAACTTCAGGTAGTATTAGTTTAGATCTTCCATCAACTTATTTTGGAAACATTCCATCAAATGGAACTTTCCCTAAGTTAAAATTGACTTCTACTCTTGAAGTAACAAATGCTAAACCAAGACTCAAAACTTCTGTAGAAAATAAGAGAATTGTAGTTTCTTCTTCTGGGGATAGAGTTATTCCATTCAGAGGAACTGATTATGATAGTGAAGTTGTTGAAAGTTTATCTTATTCTGATGCTTATAGATTGAGATATGTTTATGAAGGAACTATCTCAAAAGCACCTGATGTAGATACTGCCGGTAATTTGATCACAGGTAAAGACGTTACTGAAAGATTTACTTTTGATGACGGACAGAGAGATACGTTATATGACGTATCTAGAATTGTTTTAAAACCAGGATTTGAAAATACTTCGGGGCAATTAGTAATCGCATTTGATTATTTCGAGCATTCTCAAGGAGATTTTTGTACCATTGATAGTTACCTCCATGAAGCAGGTGTTGTTGAAGATCTAATTCCAGATTTTAATTCTAACGTTCATGGAATTATTGAGTTAAAAAATGTTATTGATTTTAGACCAAAAGTAGATAGCAATACTATTATTCCTGGATATCAAGATACTTCTTCCCTATCAGAGGCAACTAGTCAGTTTGCTGGTCCTGGATCAGTAATTACAAGTTCTCCTGCTCCGGATTCAAATCTGGAATTCACTATCTCATTTAGTCAGGTTCAATATCTCAGTAGAATTGATGGCATCTTCTTAAATAAGACTGGAGAATTTATTATCAAGGAAGGTAATTCATCTCTCAATCCAACAAAACCAGATCCTGTAGATGATGCAATTGCGCTTTTCTATGCTTATGTACCTGCATACACACAAAGCAGCAAAGATGTAAGAATTACGCCCGTAGATAATCGCCGTTATACAATGCGCGATATCGGTAAACTAGAAAAACGTATTCAACGCCTTGAGTATTATACCACTCTTAGTATTCTAGAGCAACAAGCTCTCAATATGCAGGTTAAAGATTCTATCGGATTAGACAGATTTAAAAGTGGTTTCTTAGTAGATAATTTTGAGGAGCATAGAGTTGGTAATCTAAAATCTATTGATTACGTTTGCTCTATCGATAGTCAACAATCTGTATTGAGACCACAATCAAATGAAGATTCATTTGCTTTGATGGAAGTTAATACTAGAGAAGATCAAAGGTCTGTTGCTGGATATCAAAAATCTGGAAATATTATTACTTTACCTTATTCTGAGTTAAATTTAATTTCAAATTCTTCTGCTTCTAAGACTTTAAATCCAAATCCTTTTGTTGTTATTCAATATGTTGGAGACGGTGAGATTTCTCCATCTATCGATCAGTGGTATGACAAAAGTGTAGAACCTCTTATTGTTGACACTAATACAAGTTTATATTCTATTTTCTTAGCAAAGGAAAACACCAAAGAAAGTTATTCGAGTTTACACAATTCATTCTTAATTAACTGGGTTGGAACATCACCATCGTTTGTTGCTATCAACTCCTTAGGAGAATCTTCTACAAAAAATGCAGTTTCATCTGTTGGATCAGCATCTGTGGGAAGTTCCTCAAACATTAGTCCTCAAAATAATGAAATTGGAAAAGGTATTGTAAGCAACAATATTGGTGAAAGATTAGTTTCTTCTTCTATACAATTTTATGCTAGAAGCATTCCTGTAAAATTTGTTATCAAAAGACTAAAACCAAATACAACTGTTAACGTCTTCATGGAAGGCAGAAATATTAACAGGTGGGTAAATCCAGATTTAAGATTTACTGGAATGGCAGGTAACTCACTATCCACATTTGGTGGGGTTGTGGTAACTGATGAAAGCGGATCTGCTAGTGGTATTATTTTAGTGCCAGCAGGGGCACCCCCAACAGAAAACACTACTTGGACTGGGGATATCAATACCGTAAGCTATGATGCATCAGGAGAAGAAATTAGAATTGCTACTGGTGTAAAAACTATTAGATTTACTTCTAGTGCTACTGATGAAAGTAAAGAAAAAGTTGCTTCTTATGCAGAAGTAAAATATTATGCTACCGGTATTTTACCACAAAATCCATCTAGTATTGTTTCAACAAAACCATCTTACTTCAAATCCAACGAAGGAGTTCAATCTGTTAATAGCAATACAGACAATCCATTAAAACCAAATCCTGTAGCTCAGATTATCAAGATTGAAAATTATGACGGTGGAGTGTTTGTCACTGGTTTAGATCTATTCTTTAGTAAAAAGAGTGATACTATTCCACTGAGAGTTTATTTGACTAATATCGATTCAGACAAACCAGCAAAAAATATTCTTCCCGGAACAGAAAAAACTCTTTCACCGAATACTTACCTAAGATGTTATACAAATGGTAATGTTTCTGTAACTAAAGGAGAATTTATAACGGGAGTGTCAACTGCTGCCTCTGGTCCTATTTCCAAAATCATTGATAAGAACGGTGTAGAGTTAACACCATCTACTACTGGAATCTTTGCATTAACAAACGATCAAGTATATACAATTGTGCTTGACAATCATAATGGTAAATCTTTTAGACCCAATGAAGATTTATCTATTCCTTCAGTTACTAATGCAAATGCAACTGGTGGAACAGATTTAAAATTAACGATTGCTAAAGATAGTGGAAAGATTTCAGATATCAAAATTGTCAATACAGGTCAAAATTACGACAGTGCAATTTTGACAATTGAAAGCCCACAACTTCCTGGAGGATCATCTGCTACTGCTCGTGTGGAAGTTTCTGATGGTAAAATTTACAATGCAGAAATTTCTTTAAGTGGTATTGGATATACAGAACCGCCTTCAGTAGTCATCAGAGGTGTCGGAAATGGGGCAGGAGGTTGTGTAATCCAAACCTTAATAGAAATTGACACACCTGCAGTCAGAATGGGCGTAGCGGTCGATAGAGATGGAGTTACAAACTCCACGACACCAACTAAGTTTAAATTTGACTATCCAGTATACTTACAGAATGATACAGAATATGCTTTAGTTGTAGAGACAGATTCAACCGATTATGAATTATGGGTTTCGGAACTTGGATCTAGTGATATTTCCACAAGTAGTATCATTACATCACAACCATCTTTAGGTTCTCTATACAAATCACAAAATACTGATATTTGGACGGAAGATTTAGATCTAGATTTGAAATTCAATCTCTATAGAGCAGAGTTTGATATTAGTAGACCATGTGATCTTTTACTTACGAATAAAAATTTAGGATATGAATTACTAGACAAAAATCCTATAGAGACAAATGCTGGATCTGATACAAATGCTACATCAACTTTATATAAGAGTAATAATAGCATTGTAAAAGTATCCCATAGAAATCATGGGTTTGATAGTTCAGAAAAATCTTATGTTTTCTATAAAGGAGCTTTAGAAACGGGAGGAATTACTGCCGATATTATTAACACTAATCTTTTTAAAGTTACAAACATAGGTATCGATCAGTACAATTTAACTTCAACAAACCAAGCATCTGGCAATAGTGTTGGTGGTGGCGATAGTGTTTATGCAATTTTCAACAGAAAATATGAAACTCTTTATCCACAAATTAATTACCTCACATTTAGTGATACTAAACTAGAAAGTTTCGTATCAACTACTAATGCTGTTCCTGTAGACTCTTCAACTACAAATTATACATCATATTCTCAGACAGAATATGAAAAAACTTTCTTAAATGAATCGCATTTCTTTACAAATCAAAAATTAATTGCTTCTCGTATTAATGAGACTTTGAATAACTTGGAAAGATCTCTTACATATAAGATGTCTCTAAGTTCCACAAAATCAACTTTATCACCTGTAATTGATTTATCAAGTGCTTCTGTGAAAACAGTAACTAATAGAATTGAAAATGCAAAAGGAAAAGAAGACAGATTTGGTTCTAGAAATCAAATCATCAAATTCTTTGACGTTTATACTTTCCAATTAACAGGACAAGCTGGAATTGGTATTACTGAAAATCAGACAATTAAGGGTGCTACTTCAAAGGCAGCAGGAACTATCGCAAGAGTTGATGGAAGCACTGTTGTTGTCAGAGTAAAAACAAAACAAACTTTTACTGCTGGAGAATTGGTTGCTTTTGCAGAGCAAACATCATTAACTTCTGTTACTGTTGATGGAGCTCCATCAAAGGTAAATCTTTCTATCGAAGATGGTGCAACTATCACTGCAAGAAATCCAAGTAATATTACTGGAGATACTTACGACAATATTATTTTTGGTAAAACTGTTTCTTGGAATAACCAAACTGAAATATTAACTTTAAAGAATGACAATAGACCAATCGTAGATGATTATACTGGAAGAATTCAGGATAATCCAGAAGCATTTAATAGAAATGCAGTTATTGGAGATCAAGGTCGCGACATTTTTAGAGTTGGAGATTTTATCAGTTATGCAGATCAATCAGATACACAAGCTGCATACTGGGAAATTGGATCAGTCACATATTCAAATGGAACTGAATTTGTTGCTGAAGACACCTCCAAAAATAGTTCTTCCGTTGCAAAATATATAACTAAAGAAATTTCAATTTCAAATCCAGGAACTTCAATTGACGTTCATCTTTTAATGAATGCTAAAGAAATTTCTGATATTGAAGTTCTTTATAAGTTCAAAAAAGCATCCAGTCAAGATAACTTTGATGATATTGATTGGGAATACTTTAATGGAAACGGTCAACCTGATGTTGCAGAAATTGCAACTCCAGAAAATACTATTTCTAGTGCTGTCGAGAAACAATCATCTTACCAAGATTTAAAGTATAGTGTATCCAACTTACCTGAATTTTCTACTTTTGCAATCAAAATTGTTATGAAAAGTGTAGACCCAGCATTTGTGCCAAAAATTCAGGATATTCGTGCTGTAGCATCATTCTAATTTCCGCGTATGTCTTATATTAAAGTTTCCGGGCATGATGGTCTTGTCAGAGACGAGACCACAGGTGCCATCTTGAATCACGATGATTCTGCTATACAAGCAAGACGTAAACAAAGACAGTTAAATTCCGCGTTGGACGACATAAATATGTTGAAGAATGAAATCTCGGAAATTAAATTCCTACTTAGAGAGTTAGCAAAAAATGTCAGCAGTTAATGTAGCACGTACTGATACCTTTGAACAACAGAGGGTCAAAATTAATACGATTAGTACAGCATTATTTAATGTCACTTCTGGTGGTTCTGATCTATCTACTGGCAATTTAAAATTGGGGGATGGAACACTAGGTGCTCCATCTCTAGCATTTGTAAACGAAGACAATTTAGGTATTTACCGACCAGCAATTTCCACTTTTGGATTTGCTGCAGGTGGAAAAAAGATTACCGATATTGGACTGTCTAGTATCACATCTTTTCAAAATATTATTGTTCAACAGAAAAAACTTCTTCAAAGTGGAATAAGTATCCAATCTGTTGGGTCGAATTACGATACAGGAAGTTATACTGATATTGCTATTGTAGGTGGTAGCGGACAATTTGGTACTCTTGATATTGAAGTAACTGCTTGGAATGGAGCAGTTACGAATCTCGGTAGTCAATACTACAATGGCAGTTTCACATCAGTTCCTTTACTTGGTGGTAATGGCAATGGTGCTACAGCAAACTTTGAAGTAGACCCAATTGATGGTACTATTGATGATGGCGGTACTGCATATAAACCAGGAACTTATACTGGTGTTCCTCTAACTGGTGGTAACGGATCCGGAGCAGAAGCAACTGTTGATATCCAGGGCGGAGCATCTCTTAGTGGTACTATTACTCAGGGTGGTACTGGTTATGTTGATGGAAACTATGCATTCGTTCAGTTATTCAATACTCCAACACAAACTTTTGTAGTTACTGCGATTGCCAATCCAAATGCTGGTAATCCTGGTGAACCAAATTACATTTATGCAATTGATGGAAATACCCAACCATCATTGACAATGGTTGAAGGTAACACATATCGTTTTGATATGTCTGATACTAGCTTAGATCCTTCTAATGGTGCAGATGCTGGTGCTAATCATAGAATGACATTTCAGATGGCAGATGGATCTTCGCCTGATGTAAATGAATATGAATTTTTTGTTAAGGGTGCTATAGGAACTACTGGTGCATTCCAAGATTTAATTGTAAAACCTGGAGCTACAACTGGCACCAATGCTATCAGATATGACTGTGCCAATCATCAGAATATGGCACCTGCGGGTGGAAACATTACAGTCAATACTGGTGCTGCAGGAAGTCATGGTGTTAGTGCATATGCTGATATTACTATTAGCGGTCAGGCAGTAACAAATATTGTATTCATTGCAGATGGTAGTGGTTATAAATCAGGTGATGTATTACAAATTTCAAATCTTGATGTTGGCAATGCTGGATCTGGATTTGAATTTACAGCATCTGGAATTGTATTAACAGGTGTTGTAACAACTGTTACTATTACACAAAGTGGAACAGGATATCAAACTAACGATGTCCTAGGTATAAATGATTCGGATGTTGGATCTGGCGGTACTGGTTCTGGATTCCAATATACTATAACATCTCAACCAGGGATAATTAAGAATTTTGCTCCAGCACAAAAAGGCACTGGATATCAAGTAGGAGATGTCCTTTCTTTAGGTCAAGGTGTTACTAACATCTCTGCATATGCTCCAGGACAGTCTATTTCTTATGCCACCACACTCTCTATTAGTAGCGCATCGTTTACAATTTCTGACACTTCTGCGTTGCAAGTTGGCATGTATGCTGCTTCTAGTGCAGGAGATACAGGATCTCTTGATCCAGTATCAACTATTCAGAGCATTGATAGTGCAACACAAGTTACTTTGGATATTGTACCGTTAGGTGGTGGTACAGCAAACATTGTATTTACAACTCAAAATTTATTCCAAGTTACTGTTCCAGACACCACTGGAATGAATATTGACGATATCGTCGAAAAAGTTTCTGGTGCAGGTATACTCGATTCAGGAACAACAGTTGCTAATGTTGATGATGCTACGACTATTACACTATCATCTCAACCAACCACCGCTGGTCCTATTGTACTGAGTGTTCTTCCTCCATATGGAAATCCAGCAGATGACTTTGAATATACAATCAATAGTCTTGGTGCTATCGATACTATAACAATCAATGGATCTGGTAATGGATATGCTATCGATGATATACTAAGTGTTTCTCCATCAGATTTAACACAACCACTAACTATACTAGTAACAGCAAAATACGTACAAACTGTATCATTTACTCAAACTATCGCTTCTGGATGGGTTTCTGCCGGAGATAGCATCAAGGAAGTTGATGGAGTAGCTACTGGAGTAACTGCAGTCACTACTCCAGATAAAGCACCAGATGTAACTGGTCCACTTACTGCTACATTGAATAGTGGAAGTGCTGTTGTAACTCTATCGTCAACAACTGGAATTAATATTGGCGACATTATTTCAGAAAACGCTAGTGGTAATATTCCTGTTGATCCAACAGTTGTGAGCGTTGATAGCGCGACACAAATTACAATGAGTGCTCCTGCATTACAGACAGCAACTCCAAGTCTATCATTTACATCAGATGAAGCAGCGACATATTCTGATTTAGCAACAACAGGTGGCACTGGTAGCGGATGCACTGTAGATGTAACTAGAAATAGTCTGGGACAAGTAACACAAGTTGTAGTAAATCAAGGTGGTGTAGGATATACTGCTGGAGAAACTTTAACGGTATCTGGTACTTTAACTGGTGGAACTTCTCCAACACATGATATTACAGTAGATGTTGCTGGTGCAACTAGCAGCACTCCAGGTGAAGTAATTTCTGTAACAGAATCTGGTGGTAATATTACATCGATTTTGGTAGAAACAGACCAGGGTTCTCCTTATGCTAGCGCACAATCAATTATAAAATCTGGAACAACAAGTCCAATATACACAATTGATACTGCTTCATCAACTAGTGTCAGGTTCTATATTGATCCAGATGGCAATGGCGCACAACTAACACCAAACTTAACTCTATACGCAGGATCTACATACAGGTTTGATTTATCAGATCAATCTTTATCTGGAACACAGTTTAATGTTAGTACATTTGCTGATGGTTTTAACTCACCATCCCGCGTAGCAGCAGTATCGACATCTTTAGATAATACTTCTAGAGTTATTACAGTTGCGAGCACGGCAGGAATTGCTGTGGGAATGATTCTAACTAAAGATAGTGGAGATGGTGAGTTAGAATCTGATACCAGAGTAGAAAGTGTTGATAGTTCTACACAGATTACCTTAACACAGATTCCAACAACTTCTGGTGCTACTGTAGTAACATTTGCTGGCGCTCCATATACAGATGGTGTGACAACTGGAGCCGGATTCCTTGATTTAAAAATTACTAATAGTACACCGTCACTATATTACTTTGATAATGGGTTATTTCAGAATGCTGGCGGCGCAGATGGAAATGAAGCAGTAATTACTATAGATCCAAATAACCCAAAAGTATTTGGATCTGGATTCCAATTGAGAGTTGTCGCAATTCAAGAATCTGATGTTATCACCAGTAATGTATTGGATGGAACATTATCAGCTGTTAAAGTTGTTGCAACTACTGGTGAAATTGACTCAATTATTGGAACAGACATTAGTGTTTCCACTACCGAATCTAGTGTCAGTGTTACAACTCCACTTGTAACAAATAGTACAACAGGACCATTAACTTTAACTGGAACATCTATTGATACTACAAATAATTTTACAGTTGGGTTATTTTCAGTAGATCATGCAACTGGAGATGTTCTCACATCAGGAGAACTACAAGCATTAACTAGGTTAAATGTCAACAACAAATTGTTTATTACCGATAATGTAATTTCAACTGATGCATCTTCCGACTTAATATTAACTGCTCCCACAGGAAGAGTAACACAAGTTACTGGATTTGGAGCACTTACTATTCCTTCTGGTAATACAACTCAGCGTCCGAGTGCTGCAACTAATGGATCTATTCGATTTAATACTCAAACAAATCAGTACGAAGGTTATAGTGCAGGAACATCATCATGGTCTTCTCTTGGTGGTGTAAGAGACCTAGATGGCAATACTTATATCTTAGCAGAAAAAACTGTAGGTGCCAATGATAACACACTGTGGTTCTACAATGATGATGTAAATACGATTAAAGTAACACCATCATATTTTGAGCTTGCAAGTGTTAAGAAAATTAGATCTCTTAACACAACAGCTCCTGCATTTACCGAATGGTCTGCAAATACTCCGGTACTAGTTGGTGACTACATCAAATACAAAAATAACTTATATGAAGTAACAACTAGTGGCGGTAGCGCAGGCGATCCTGGTGGTACAACTGCTTCTTCTGGAAATGAACCAACACACACCTCCGGTGTAGCACCAAATGGTACAACAGAACTTACTTGGTCTCAATTAGCAGTTGATTCAATTACATTTGAAGATGTATCCGAAATTCGTGTCGGTCCCCAATCAGAACTTTCTTTATCGATTAATAATGATCTCCGGTTTGCAAATAATGTTATCTCTAGTGACATTAGCGATCTTCTAATCCGTCCAAACTCCGGTAAAAAAATTATTTGCGATTCTGCAACTTCTTTGGTTGTTCCTGCTGGAGCAGATGCTGATAGAGGAGTTGCAATCCAAGGTTCTGTCAGATTTAGTTCCACATCATCTCAGTTTGAAGGTTATGACGGAGCAAACTGGGGATCTTTAGGAGGTGTTAAAGATGTAGATCAGAATACTTATATTATTCCAGAAACTTCTCCCGGTGCCAATGAAAATACTTTATATTTTTACAATGACGGCGCTAAAACTTTAGAAGTAACTACAACAGCTTTAGATTTCTATGGTATTGATACTATTAGATCGGTAACTTCAGATGAATTAGAAATTACCGCCTCACTATTAACTTTTGATTCTGGAACTTCTACATTTGATAACACACAAGCAGATAGAACTTTCTTACATACAACTAAGCAGTATTTCGACTTAGGTCTTTCTGCTGGTTTAACTACAGATCCTGTACTAAGACTAGACGACCAGGGAGATGTATTCCTTAACGTTGGATTCGGATCAGGTAATCTTGATCTAGTCAAAATTTTTGATGGAGACCTAAAAGAGTTTGAACTTGCTGATGTAAGAGTGTTATCAGAAAAATTATCTCTTGTGAAAGGAACTACAAACAATGGAAGTTCTGAGTTGTATCCAGTTGCCAGTAATGTAGGTTGCAAAACAACTGTTATCGCTCACAACACTGTAACTCAAGACAAAGAATTCTTTGAATTTGGTGTACTAGATGATGGTACAAATATATTCCACACAACTTATGGAAATATTAGAACAGGTATTCAACTAATCATTCCAACATTTGAAGTTACTGGAACTGGTGCCGCTAGACTAAATATTGAATTAGGTGCTGATGTCAATGCGACTGATACTGTGACTATTACAATTGTGTCAAACGTTACTAAGAAATAAAAATGGCAACAACAATCGAAAAATTTGATTCTACTGGTGGATTTTCTATTGATAGAACTACTGTTGTAGATGAATCAAGAAATGCAAAAGATCTCAATACTATTGAATTAAAAAATAGTAATTACACAGATAGTAGAACCACTAACTACATCTTAAGAGGTCTTAATACATCTACATTAGACTTAGATGGTCTGGGAACACAAATTCCAATCTTAAATAATACAATCAATTTTATTACAGGTCACATTGTTGCTGTTAATGATACAGGAACCGTATATACAGTAAAATTTGAGTCTTCAGTTATTTGCAATGGTGTTGGAAATACCACCGTTCAGTCTACTTTTCAAACAGTAATTAAAGATGATATTCCAAGTGGAGAAACATGGTTTGTTCAACCAGTTGGGGCATTGAATAGATTTAGTTATACTACTACTAGAGCAGGAACAACAGCGACAATTAAATGGATCGCCAAAACAGAAGTAGTAAGTATTGATTGGGCTTGATGCTAAATATATTATAGGAAAAAAGTCAAGGATACGACAGCGCCATGAGTTTTCATATTAATTCCGATAAAGAAAAAATTAGAGGCGTTGGTCCTAAATTTATCGGTGATAATGAAGTAACTATCAGGACTGGTAGTGGGTCTGGAGAAAAAGAAATTCTCCGAGCTCAACTAGATTCCCAGACTGCATTACCTCGTGTTGGTATCAACAGAACTGGCAATAGAGTCAATAATATTGTTATTGATACTGGTGGTTCTGGATATACTGTCAATCCAACAGTAACAATTGCAGCTCCAAATGAACCAGGTGGTGTTCAAGCTCTCGCGTCTGCCTTTATTTTCAATGGAAAAGTTGTATCTATTGCTGTTAACGAACAAGGTAGTGGATATACAGTTGCTCCTGCTTTAAGCATTACAGAAGGTGGTGGTGCGGGTGCTACTGCTACTGCTGTTCTTGATACTGTTGACTTTGAACTAGATATTAACGGTGCTATTAGAACATCTACGTCTATCATTTCTGATACGGCAAGAATTCTAAACCTAGATATTGACAACTTTGTTACGCCAAACATGGCGTTCAGAGGACCATCTCTAAAAACTTACGTCAATAATACTGGTACGCTATGGTCTTCTGGTGTTATTCTCCAAAAAGATTCCTACAGATACTTTGGTGCTAATGTATATCAAGCAGTAAATACAGGTCAGACAGGTTCAGATGCACCGGAACACCAGGATGGAACTGAACTAAACGGAGAAGTACAATTAAAGCATATCGGTTTCCGTGTAGTAGACCAGAATGCATATAAGTTTGGCGAAACTGGTCCATCTGGAGAGTTCCCTCGTTCTATTACTCCTCTACTAGGAGATAGATCAGATAAGATTGCTACTACAGAATACGTCCTCAACCTAGCAACGAATGACGTTGGTGGTCGTATCTATGTTTCTCAAACAATTGGTAGTGATCTAAATGATGGTCGTTCTGCAGTAAACCCAGTTCGTTCTATCAAG
>Ga0181412_1000120_pt1 | contig 31046 bp, 42 predicted proteins | sample 35SPOviralmetaG_FD_130113 | JGI IMG/M metagenome (GOLD analysis project Ga0181412, IMG submission 130113) | Marine viral communities from the oligotrophic San Pedro Time Series (SPOT) site, San Pedro Channel, CA, USA - 35 SPOT_SRF_2012-08-15 | ecosystem: Environmental > Aquatic > Marine > Strait... | reverse complement strand
GAAAATATAGATTTGAAGAGCTAGAACGTGTACGTGAAAGAACTGAAGGTATGACAGTTCGCGATATGGAATCACACCTACATTTTTATAGAGTATTAGATAAATGGACAGGTGATAATCCAATTGCATCTGATTTTTTTAGTGCTTGGGAACGTGTTATACAAGATGCTAAACAAAAGCAACCACAACGTAGAAAACCAAAAATTGATGGACTTAAAAAACTAATAGGTCAATTAAATAAGTTAGATAAAACAGTACTAAAAGAAGTAGTAGAAGTTGGTTTAGATAATAGAAATAATTTTAAAACAGCACTACAAACAACTAAAACAGCACAAGGTATTAAAATAGGCGGGTATTTAATTAAGTTAAATTACACAGGCAAACGTCAAAGTTATGATGTTATTAGAATACATGATAATAAAGATATAGCATTAGACGTAAAATTATACGAAATGGCTTTTTGTTTAGTTAATTATTTAAATGATAATGTATTAAATACTGACCCAAGAATGACAGATTTACACGACATATATTCGCAGTATACTATATTCTCAGACAAGGCTACACAATATAAAAGACGCTATTATGATGCTGTAAAAGAAGGTAATAACGCAAGACAATTAAAAAATACAGAAGAATTTGAAAAAAACCGTGATTTTGCTCTTGAATATAAGGCTAAAATTATTGAATTGTTCAAAAAAAACACGGCTTAAAAATAAAGAAAAGTATAAATATAGTTAGTAAGGTAGACACATTATGAACATATCAGAATTTAATAGACCAGCAAAAGATAAAGTAGCTAAAATTAGCGAAGCTTTAGAAACCATGTATGGTTTTAAAGTGTATGACACACAAGACATCAAAAAGTTATATGATGTTAAAAAATCATTAAAGACAAAAATTGCAGAGTTTGAAGCAACTCTACCTTTTAATACATACAATTCAAATCCAAAGTATGTACAGGCTTTATTATTAAAAGAAGCGGTTCAAAATATGATACAAACACAAGAAGCAAAAGCAAAACCAGATTTTTTAGATATGGATAAAGATGGCGATAAAAAAGAACCAATGAAAAAAGCAGTTAAAGATAAAGAAGAAAAAAAGAATGAAGAATTAACTGACAAACAAAAGAAATTACCAGCAGGCTTACAAAAAGCAATTGCTAAAAAACAAGGTGATAAAGTAGAAGAAAAAGTTTCAGAAATTAAACAACTTTTAGAACAAGAAGTTGAAAGAGCAGAAATAGTAATTGCGGCAAAAAGTATTGTTGATGAATTACAAAATATGATTGAAGATTTAGGCAAGTTACAAAATGACGAGCTTGGTGCCATTGTTGATCAAATGTCTTATCAATTTGGTGGCGATGAAGCGGCATCATTTAATACAGCAGTTGCTACACAATTAGATACTTTATTATCATCAATCAAAGCTTCTAAAGAAGCAGTTAACAACGAAGTATTAAAATTAACAGGCGAAGCTCCTGCAACATCAGATATGTCAGCAACTGATACAGATTTAGGTGACATGGCAGACGATGGTGAAGATTTAGAAGCACCAGCAGATGATTTAACTGGCGCCGATGACGCGGCAAGCGGTCCTGAAGAAGAGCCACTAGGTAGAGCCAAAAAGGCTTAACCAAATGAAAATCCAAGAAGTTATAGGTCAGGCAAAGTATGTCAGCAAACTAGATTCTGACATAAATGAAATCATTGTGACAATGATGGCTAATGATATTGATGCTATAGATACTCAAGGATTTACAAGCGAATTAAAATCACTAGGCCATGCATTGAGTACAGATGCACTAATACAACATTTATCTACAAATGGAAAAATTAAATCAGCTAACGCAAGTGAAATAAAATTAGACACACCATCTAATAGTGCTACATTTAATAAGCAAGATAATACAGCAAACAAAGTTTCTAAACTAGCATCTAAGGCGGCCAAGTCTGGCATTAAATAATTGACTTTAGATAAAAAAATTGTTATAATTAAAATATGAATGAAGTATTAACTCCAACAAAATCTTTATTGATTGAAAAATTTAAATATTCAGAATTCAAAAGAAAAAATTTGGATGGGCAACGATATTACGTAAATGCTGAAGGAGATCCTGTTCCATCAGTAACTTCTATACTTTCTAAAACTAAAGATATGACAGCCTTAAATGCTTGGAAAAAGCGTGTAGGTAAAGCAGAAGCACAACGTATAGTTACAGAGTCAGCTAACTTAGGTACGATTATGCACAAACATCTAGAGTGTTATATTGAAGGTGTGGAACGCCCATCCGGCACTAATCAAGTATATGTACAAGCAAAGATATTAAGTGATACAGTAATTGAAGATGGACTTAAAAATGTTGACGAAGTTTGGGGAATAGAAACAGGTTTAGTATTTCCAGGACTTTACGGTGGTACAGCAGATTTAATATGTGTGCATGAAGGAGAACCTGCTATAGGTGACTTTAAAACAGCTCGTAAATATAAGAAAAAAGAGTGGATTGATGATTACTTTATGCAGGCATCAGCTTATGCACTAGCACACAATGAAGTATATGGCACAAACATACAAAAAGGCGTTATTTTCATGGTTACACACGATAATCAGTACCAACAATTTGTTGTTGAAGGTAATGAATTTAAATCATTTACAGATAAGTGGCTTGATAAGGTTGAAACTTATTACAAAATGAATAAATAGTTGTATATTGGAGTATTAACGTGGCAACAACATATACTAGAATTAAAAACAGACGTGGTTTAAGAGCAGATTTACCTCAGCCTTTAGCTGATGGAGAAATTGGTTTAGCAACAGATACAAGAGAAGTTTATATAGGTGCTGGTACACAGGACTTATTAAATTCAGATGTACAAGTTACACCTTTTTTAAATGCACAAAAACTTGTTAGTGATGACTTATTAACTATAAAAGGTACGTCACCAAACCAAAGTGGTTTATTATTTTTTAATTTAACAGGTACACAAACATTTACAGGTGACGGAACTAAAGTAAATTCTTATGCATTAAGTTCAGCAAACGTTTCTTTACCATCAGGACATCCAAAAGCAGGTGGTGGTTTAACATCATCTGATATTATAGTAACAAAATATACAAATGGCAATCCAACAACGTTGGCACACGATGAATATAATTTAGTACAACCAGGTGGTAACTATCAAATTAACTTTGTAACGGCTCCAGAAGCAGGATCAAAAATTTGTGTAGTTAAATGGACAGAAGCACAAACAACTGAACACACAAGAAAAAGAGCAAGTTGGGAATTAACTAATACATCAATAGCAAGTTATAATAAATGGCAAAAAAATGATTTAGCAAACAATCAAGTTTGGATTGATGCTACAACAGGAACAGGATTTGTACAGTTCGTAACTACTGCTGAAAAAACTGCATTAGAAACTGCAAATACAAATGACAGTATTAATACAATTAACGTTCCAACAACATATAGTTTCTTAGGAGAAAATTCAGCAATACATTCTCCAGTAAGAACAATTAGTATTGACTCTGATTTAAAAATTGATTTAGACACGCCACAACAAGCATATAACATAACAAGATTTATTAATAAAACAAGAGGTCAAGTATCTCGTGTAGCAAACAATATACAAATTTATACTGAAGCAAGTTATCCACAATATCAAACTAATCAATACGTTTCATTTATGAGAACTGAAACACTAGCGGCGAATAGCAACGGAACAGTTTTAAGTTACAAAACATCAGAAGCAAACGTATACAAAATTGATTACAGTTTGAAATATAATAATGAATTTAGAGTAGGAACAATTTTGATTGCCACAGATGGTTCTGCGGCAACAATCAGCGATAATCACGTTGAAACTGACGACACATCAGCTGTGTCCTTTGCGGCAGATATAAGCAGTGGAAGTTTAAGATGGAAGTGGGCAAATAGCCACGGATCAAACTCTGCTAACTTATCATATAAAATAGAACGTTGGTTACAACAATAACCGGCAGTTGTATTTTTTAACAGATTTTCCTGTTAAAAAGTGATTTAACTATTGCTTTTATCCTACAAATAGTTGTATAATTATTTGTACAAAAAGTATTAACAACGGGCAAAGAAAAAGAATGAACGCACAGAACAATAAAAAAGAAGTCTATATAGTAAAACGTAATGGTCAAAAAGAACCATTAGATATCAACAAAGTACACAAAATGACAGAAGCCGCCTGTAATGGTCTTACAGGAGTATCTCCGTCATTAGTTGAAATGAATTCTGGGCTACAATTTTCAGACAATATGACAACAAAACAAATTCAAGAAATATTAATTAGATCAGCAAATGATTTGATTACATTAGAAGCACCAAATTATCAATATGTTGCGGCACGCCTTTTGTTGTTTACAATTAGAAAAGAAGTTTTTGGAAAACATATTGATGGAAACTATCAAGTACCATTACAATTTTTAGTTGGTAGAAATGTTGAAAAAGGATTGTATGATCCAAAAATTATGAAATGGTATAATGATGAAGAATTTAAAAGATTAGATTCATATATTAAACATGAAAGAGATTATAACTTTACATACGCAGGTTTAAGACAAGTTTCAGACAAATATCTTGTACAAGATAGAAGTTCAGGTAATGTATATGAAACACCTCAATATATGTATATGTTGATTGCGGCAACTTTATTTTGTAACTATCCAAAAGAAACAAGATTATCATATGTAAAAAGATATTATGATGCAGTTTCTACTTTTAAAATTAATATTCCTACACCAGTAATGGCAGGTGTACGTACACCATTAAGACAGTATGCTTCGTGTGTACTTGTTGATGTTGATGATACATTAAATTCAATTTTTTCTAGTGATATGGCAATTGGTAGATATATTGCACAAAGAGCCGGCATTGGTATTAATGCAGGTAGAATACGAGGAATTAATTCTCGTATTAGGGGTGGTGAAGTAGCACATACTGGTGTTGTCCCATTTCTTAAAAAGTTTGAAGCAACTGTAAGATGTTGTACACAAAATGGAGTACGTGGTGGTAGTGCAACTGTGCATTTCCCTATTTGGCATCAAGAAATTGAAGATATTCTTGTACTTAAAAATAACAAAGGTACAGAAGATAATAGAGTACGTAAATTAGATTATTCAATTCAAATGTCAAAAATATTTTATGAAAGATTTATTAAAGGCGGAGACATTACATTATTTTCTCCACATCAAGTACCAGGACTTTACGAAGCATTTGGTACAAAGAAATTTGATGCACTATATAAAAAATATGAACAAGATGATTCAATACCAAAGAAAACTATACAAGCTCGTACATTAATAGGTGATGTATTAAAAGAACGTGCTGAAACAGGTAGAATATATATTATGAATTTAGATCATTCAAATGATCATAGTTCATTTTTAGACAAAGTTAATATGTCAAATTTATGTCAAGAAATTACATTACCAACAGATCCATTACAACATATTGATGGTAAAGGTGAAATTGCATTGTGTATTTTAAGTGCAATTAATGTTGGTCTAATAAAAGATTTAGGTGAACTTACTCATTTATGTGATTTGGCAGTAAGAGCATTAGATGAAATTATTGAACACCAAGGTTATCCAATTAAAGCGGCAGAAGTTTCTACAAAAGCAAGAAGAAGTTTAGGTATTGGTTATATTGGTTTGGCACACTACTTGGCTAAACACAAAGTTAAATTTGAAGATAAAGAGGCCTGGAAAGTAGTAAATGAATTAACAGAAGCATTTCAATACGCATTAATACAAGCAAGTGTTGAACTTGCAAAAGAAAAAGGTGCGTGTGATTACTTTAAGAAAACAAAATACTCAAAAGGTATTCTTCCAATTGATACTTACAAAAAAGATGTAGATGAAATTGTCGGAAGTAAATTAAAATTAAATTGGGAAAAATTACGTAAAGAAGTAACTACACATGGCATGAGACACTCAACATTGTCAGCACAAATGCCAAGTGAAAGCTCATCAGTAGTAGGTAATGCTACTAACGGAATTGAACCACCAAGAGATTATTTGTCAGTTAAAAAAAGCAAAAAAGGACCATTAAAACAAATAGTACCACAGTACAAAACACTAAAAGATTATTATACTCTACTATGGGATATGCCTAGTAACGAAGGATATATTAACATAGTTGCTGTTATGCAAAAGTATTTTGATCAAGCAATTAGTGGTAACTGGAGTTATAATCCAACGCATTTTGATAACAATGAAGTACCAATGAGTGTACTAACAAAAGATTTTTTAACAACTTATAAAATGGGTTGGAAAACAAGTTATTATCAAAATACATATGATTTTAAAGGCGAAGAGCCAAACATTACAGATAATGAAACTGCATTAACAATTGATGAAGCATTAAAACAGCAACCAATGGAAAGAACAGAGTTCCAAGGTTCTGATGAAGAATATGAAGAATATTGCGACTCTTGTTCAATTTAGGATAAGTATTGACAACACAGAGAAAGAGTGTATAATAGAATTATGAAAACTGTATTTAATAGAGACGACATAGATTTTACAAAAGAGCCAATGTTTTTTGGAGCAGATCAATCTGTCCAAAGATATGATGTGTTTAAATATCCTCAATTTGATAAACTTAATCAAACAATGCTTGGATATTTTTGGAGACCTGAAGAAGTTAGTTTGCAAAAAGATAGAGCAGACTTTCAAACATTTAGGCCAGAACAAAAACATATTTTTACATCAAATTTAAAATACCAAACATTATTAGATAGTGTACAAGGTAGAGGACCAAGTTTAATGTTCTTACCATATGTATCAAACCCAGAATTAGAAGGGTGTATTGTTACTTGGGATTTCTTTGAAACAATTCATTCACGTTCATATACACACATTATGAAAAACGTATATTCTGATCCGGCAGAAGTATTTGACACTATATTAAATGATGACGAAATTTTAAAAAGAGCAGTATCAGTAACAGAAAATTATGATAAGTTTGGAAAAGCGGCTCAAGATTATTTTGTTAAAGGTAAAGGTGATTTATATGATGTGAAAAAAGCATTATATCTTGCAATGGTAAATGTAAATATTTTAGAAGGTTTAAGATTTTATGTTTCATTTGCTTGTACATTTGCATTTGGTGAACTTAAACTTATGGAAGGCTCAGCAAAAATTATTTCGTTAATTGCTAGAGATGAAGCAACACATTTAAATTTAACTACACACGTGATCAAAGCATGGCAAAAAGGCGATGATTCTCAAATGCTAAAAATTATTAAAGAAACAAAAAAAGATGTAGTTAAAATGTATGAAGACGCTGTTAATGAAGAAAAAGCATGGGCAAGTCATTTAATGAAAGATGGATCTATAATTGGTCTTAATGCAAAGTTATTAGGTGACTATGTTGAATGGACAGCAAATAAAAGATTAAGAGCAATTGGATTTGATCCAATTTATGATATTCCTGCTACGCAAAACCCACTACCGTGGACGCAACATTGGTTATCAAGTGCAGGAATGCAAGTTGCACCACAAGAAACAGAAGTTGAAAGTTATATTATTGGCGGATTAAAACAAGACGTAGATGATAAAACTTTTGAAGACTTTAAACTATAATAAGAAAGAAAAAAATGTTAAAACAAAAACTAAACAAAGATGAAGTTGTAGTATTTAGAACAGTAGGCAGTGACGAAGTTATTGCTACATTTGTTGATGAATCTGATACATCTTATCGTGTAAAAAAACCTTTAGCATTGGCAATGACAGCAAAAGGTGTTGGTATGACACAATTTATGATTATGGCTGATAAAGAAACTGAGTTTGAATTTCAAAAAAGTACAATAATTACTGTAGGAAAAGCAAATTCACAGGCTAAAGACGCATACGCACAAAGTATATCTAATATAGTACAACCACCAAAAGAATCAATCATTACTTAATTTGTAGAATAAATACTACTATAAAGGATAATTGATATGCCACAAATAGCAAGAATAGGTGACGCAGATACTAATCATCCGCCGTGTGCGGCTGGATCATGTGCGACAGGATCGCCAACAGTATTTGCAAATAATATCCCAGTACACAGAGTAGGTGATACAAATACTCCACATGGATATATATTGTGTGTTCCACACGTAACTCAATTAACAACTGGTTCTCCAAATGTATTTGCAAATAATATACAAGTAGGTAGAATTGGAGATTCTTACAGTTGTGGTATAAAAGTAAATGCAGGATCACCAAACGTGATAGCAAATGGATAAGGAATAATTATGTCAACAGTTTTACCAGGTGATGGGTCGAGTATATTTTCAAATTTTGATGGTACAGCAGTATCACAAAGTTTAGGATCTATTGCAAAAGAAAGTTTGCAAAATGGATACTTTGATTTAAAAGATACAACAGATTTATATGGTAACTCAATACAAACACAAACAGCATGGAAAAATCCAAACTACGATACTGAAGCGGCAATAAAAGATAAATTGTATAATGGTAATGGTACTGGATGGAATGGAATGAATGCTATGCCACATGGTTGGGATAATCCAAATGCATCTGAAAGAGCTACAGTTACAGAACTTGGTCGTCCAATGAATGATGCTGAAGTTGATCAATTACAACAAGTAAATGGTATACTAAATGATTTTCACAGACACGGAAATATACAAAGTGGTGTTGAGCAAAACGATTGGGGACAAAATAACCTTTTTGGAATGATTGGTAAACATAAATCATTTCATTTACCTAGTGGACAATTACCAAAACCAGTTGGACAAATGTTATCAATTGGACAAGGATTAAATGCACTTAATACATCATTAGGAGCCGCGGCCGCAGTTGGCACAGGACCTTGTAAGTTTATTGATGATCTTTTTGGTGCAATATCAAGAGGTGGTGCAGTACTTTCTAAAATTTTAGGTTTTATAAGTCAAGCACTTGGACTGTTAAATTTAATATCAGGTATAATTGGTTTTATAACACAATTAGCAAATATGATTTTACAAGATTTAAAAAATTTAGCAGGAGCAATACAAAAAATTACTAATGCCGCAATAGCAGGATTGTTAGATGGATTAATGAGTGACCCTTGTTTAAAACATTTAATTACAGCCGGTATAGCGGGTTTTGGATTACTACAAACTATTAAAAAATTTACGTAGTGTCTATTATACGGAGAGGTGGCAGAGCGGTTGAATGCACCAGTCTTGAAAACTGGCATAGGGGCAACTCTATCGTGAGTTCGAATCTCACCCTCTCCGCCATATAAATACTTGTATGGAATCATTAGACAAATTATTAAGCACAAGACATACATTTAAGTCATTTCTTCCTAAATCTTTAGAAGAAGAAAAAATACAAAAAATTTTAGAATCTACAACAAATGTTCCTTCTTGTAATAACAGATATAATTATAAAGTTAAAGTAATAAAAAATACTTTAGATGATAGAAAACTTAAAGTTGGTTTATATGATTATGTATGTACTATGTCAGCAAACCAAGTAAAGTATGATGAGACATCAGATGATTTAGTAACTCGATCTCCAAGATCGTATGATGAAGCAATAAAATGGCAAACACAAGGAAATTTAAGTCAGCATATTAATGGTCAAATGTTAGCACCGTTAGTATTAGTTTATTATGTTGCTGATAGTGATCCTGTACAACTTGATATTTTGGATATTGGATTGTCATGTTGGAATAACATTATTACAGCTCAAATGTTAGATGTACAAAGTGGATTTTGTGGATGTTTTGATGCAGGATTTATGCAAGACTTTTTAGAACTTGAAGGTACACCTGTTGTTACAATTGGATTTGGTTATGCTAAAGACATAATAGAAAATAGTGACAAGCACCCCGACACTCCTAGACCAAAATATACTGATATAATCGTGTAAATTGTTGACTAAATTAAAGAAAGATTGTATATTATATTAAATGACGTATTATGTAAATGATAAATGTGTAATGTGTAAGCACACAGATTGCGTAGAAGTTTGTCCAGTAGATTGTTTTTTTGAAGGAGAAAATTTTTTAGCAATTAATCCAGATGAATGTATTGACTGTGGAGTGTGTGAACCAGAATGTCCAGTAGATGCTATTAAGGCAGATACAGATACATCACAACCTAAAGAAGAAATTGATAAATGGGTAGAACTAAATACTATGTATAGTAAACAGTGGCCAAATATAACAAAAAAGAAAGATGCAATGCCAGAACATAAAGATTATGATCCAGAAACTTATAAAGAAGACAAAACTTCATTGCTATCTGAAAAACCTGGAACAGGAGACCAGTAATGAGTAAAAAAGATAAAGCATTTGAAAAAAAGAAAGCTGAAAAATTAGCTGAATTAGAAAAACAAAGTCAACAAGAAAAAGAAAAAGCTGGAGTTCCTTTACGTCCAGAAATGCAACAAACTATAAATGTTGATTTAGAAAGATTAAGAAAGTATCATGTTTTTATTGCTACGCCTTGTTATGGTGGAATGGTTGGGGAACCATATTTAAAAGCAATGACGCAACTATCTATTTTATTTAAACATCATAACTTACAATTTACTTTGGCAACAATTGCAAATGAAAGTTTAGTTACTAGAGCTCGTAATACCTTAACAGCAATGTTTTTAGAAAATTCAATGTATACCCATATGATGTTCATTGATGCAGATATTGGATTTAATCCTCAAGATATTATTAAACTTTTACATAGAGACAAAGAAGTAGTAACAGGAGCATATCCTAAAAAATCAATTAACTGGCCAGGAGTACATCAAATGGCAAGTACTTATGATTCAGAGAATGCTTGGAATTTAGCAAAGCATCAAGCTCAATATGTTATTAATATTAAACGTGAACATCGTGATCAAGAAGAAATTCCAATTGTTGATGGCCTTATTCCTGTATTAGATTCTGGAACTGGATTTATGATGATTAAAAAATCTTGTATACAAAAAATGATTGAAAAATATCCAGAAACAAAATACACTAATGATTTAAACACCAACCCAATATACAATCCATATTTTTACGCATTGTTTGATACAATGATTGATCCAATTAGTAAAAGATATCTATCAGAAGATTACACATTTTGTAGACGTTGGCAAGAAATGGGAGGAGAAATTTGGATGGATCCTTCAATTGATTTAGATCATTACGGTAGTTATTCTTTTCAGGGTAATATAAGTGAGCAATTTACTCTAGTAAAAAAAGACAAGTAATTGACTTTTACTAAAAAATATAGTATTATTATATAATGACATTGTTTAGTAAAATTAAAAATCTATTTCCATCTGCTAAAGATCCAAATGATAAAGAAACATTTGGAGATTCAATATTAAATAAGAGCTTTATACAACTTGTGGATTATGTTGAATGCGTAATTGCACAAATATATAAAATGACAGCAGATACTTCACATAGAAGTAAACAGGACGGACTTAACGGAATAGATTGGCTAAAATCACAAAATAAAAAAAATCCAGCATATCAATCTGCATTAGATGAAATTAGAATTCTATATACATGGTGGACAGATTTAAGATCAAAAAGAACAGATCCTTGGAGCAACATTTCTGAATCATATGGTGATTTTAAAGACGAATGGCTAAATACTACAGAGGACAAAGATGCAGAATATAAAAAGTTTATGGATCAATGTCGTCATGCTGAAAAAATGCAAGATTTATACAGCACGGAAGATACAAAAATGTTAGTAAGGTTAGTAACCATAAGAAAATACTTATAATAGGCAATACATGACAGACAATAATAACAATAACAAAGATTCTAAAGTTTTTAATTTAACTTATCAAGAAGTAGTAGATGCATTTGCACAATACCTTTATGACAAAGGAATGTTAGGCAACGAAGAGTCAGAAGGATCATTAGTATTTGAGCTTTTAGAAGGCAAAGGTGCTAAAGTTATTGTTACACCAACAGTTAAAGATGATGATTCTGAATACACAGTTGAACATTTAGACGTAGAAACTAAAGATAAAGGAGACGAGTAAAATGGTAAATGGTGAATTAGAACAATTAAAAGACGAACACGCAAGATTACACATAGCAATTGAAAAACTAGTGTCAGAAGGTGATGAAAATACTAAACTTTCAGTAATGAAAAAAAGAAAACTTTGGATAAAAGACAAAATAGCACATATTGAAAATACAGATCAATTAGCTCAAGTTAATTAATAAAAATAATGTACGAATATAGATGTAAAATACTTAGAATAGTAGATGGTGACACAATTGATGTTGATATTGATCTAGGATTTGGTATATGGATGCATAAAGAACGTGTAAGATTAGTAGGAATTGACACTCCAGAATCAAGAACAAGAGATTTAGAAGAAAAAAAGTTTGGATTACTATCTAAACAATATTTAAAAACCCACTATCCAGTAGGGTCATCAGCGGTATTAAGAACTCATAAAGACAAAACAGGAAAGTTTGGTCGCATATTGGGTGAGTTTATATATGATAAAACCACAATTAATCAGAAAATGGTTGACGAAGGCTACGCAGTAGTGTACAATGGACAGAGTAAAGATGATGTACAAAAAATGCATTTAAGCAATCGTAAGAAGCTGATTAAAGAAGGTAAAATATAAATAGAGTAAACTATACACTTAATACAAGCGAATATAAATGAATATAAAAGACTTAAACAAATATAGAAACATAGGTATTATTGCACACGTTGATGCTGGTAAAACAACTACAACTGAAAGAATTTTATACTATACCGGTAAATCACATAAAATTGGTGAAGTACATGATGGGGCCGCGACAACGGACTACATGGAACAAGAACAAGAACGTGGTATAACAATTACATCCGCGGCAACTACAGTTTTTTGGAATGATCACAGAATTAACATTATTGATACACCAGGTCACATTGATTTTAACATTGAAGTAAACAGATCATTAAGAGTACTTGATGGTGCTGTAGTAGTATTTGATGGAGTTGCAGGTGTAGAACCACAATCAGAAACAAACTGGCGTTTAGCAGACCAATATAGAGTTCCAAGATTATGTTTTGTAAATAAATTAGACAGAACAGGTGCTGACTTTATAAGATGTGTTGACATGATTAAAGAAAGATTAGGAGCATCGCCTGTTGTACTAACATTACCAATTGGTGCAGAAGCTAACTTAAAAGGTATTGTTGATTTAGTTACAATGAAAGCAATAGTTTGGGATGGTGAGCAATTAGGAGCAACATTTACTGAACAAGAGATACCAGAAGACATGAAAAAAGATGCTGAAAAGTATCGAACAGAATTATTAGACGCAGTTGTTGAACAAGATGACGCTGTAATGGAACAATATTTAGAAGGACAAGAACCAACAGTAGAGCAAATTAAATCTTGTATTAGAAAAGGTACAGTAGCATTTGATTTTGTTCCAGTACTTTGTGGTAGTGCATTTAAAAACAAAGGTGTACAACCATTACTTGATGCTGTAATTTCTTATCTACCAGCACCAACAGAAGTTGATGCAATATGGTCTATAGATGAAAATGGTGAACAAAAAGATCCTATTAAATCTGATCCATCGCTACCATTTAGTGCATTAGCATTTAAGATTATTAATGACAAGTACGGTGCATTAACATTTGCTAGAGTATATAGTGGTAAAGCAAGTTCAGGAGATACACTTTACAACTCAACAAGAGATGAAAAAGAACGTATTGGTAGAATATACGAAATGCACGCCGACTCTAAAGAAGAAGTAAAAAGTATTCAAGCAGGTGATATTATTGCATTTGTAGGATTAAAAAATGTTACAACAGGTGATACATTAGTTGCACAAGATAGTGAAGTAGTATTAGAACGTATGGTATTCCCAGAACCAGTTATTGATATTGCAGTAGAACCAAAAACAAAAGATGACCAAGAAAAAATGGGAGAAGCACTTGGTAAGTTTGTACAAGAAGATCCAAGTTTAAGAGTTAAAACAGATCAAGAAACAGGTCAAACAATTTTAAGTGGTATGGGTGAACTTCACTTAGAAATTATTGTTGATAGAATGAAAAGAGAATTTAAAGTAGGTGCCAATATTGGTAAACCTCAAGTTGCTTATAGGGAAACAATTACAAAACCATATGAAGTAACTTACACACACAAAAAACAATCAGGTGGTTCAGGTCAATTTGCACATATTGTTTGTAATATTGAACCAGTTGATAGAGGAACAGGATACATTTTTGAAGATTCAATTAAAGGCGGTAACGTACCAAAAGAATTTATTCCATCAGTTGAAGATGGATTTAAAACACAAGGCTATTCGGGAGTATTAGCAGGATGGCCAACAGTTGATTATAAAGTCACGTTACTAGATGGAAAATATCACGATGTTGATTCATCTGCAATTGCATTTGAAATTGCGGCAAGAGCCGCTTTTAGAGAAGGCGTAAAACAAGCAGGTCCAGTATTATTAGAACCTATGATGAAAGTAGAAGTTATTACACCTGAAGAATATTTAGGAGATGTAATAGGTGATTTAAGTTCACGTAGAGGACAAATACAAGGACAAGAACCAAGAGGTAATGGATTAGTGTTAGATGCATTAGTTCCATTAGCACAGATGTTTGGTTATGTAGGTAATTTACGTTCGTTAACAAGCGGTAGAGCGTCATACACTATGGAGTTTAATAGTTATGAAATCGTACCAAGCAACGTACAAGAAGAAATAGTAGCGGGGAATAGTTAATGTATGCCAACACTAGACTTACATGGATATTATATACATGAAGCTTGGAAAGAATTTGAAAAATTTATTAATGATACAAAAGATATGAAATACGTAACAGTTATTACAGGCAAAGGTAAGATGCAAGAAGAATTCCAACATTGGGTTGATACAAATCCAAAGTTGAAATCCTGTGAGTTGCTACCAACAGGTGGTGCTTACAAGGTATATTACAACAAAAATAGAGGCGAGTCATCCTCTATAAATATTAATAGGACATAAAGGAGACCAAATGAGTACAGGTAAACTAAAATGGTATAATGGAGCAAAAGGTTTTGGATTCATAGTACCAGATGATGGCGGCAATGATGTTTTTGTTCATGTTACTGCTTTTAAAGAAGCAAACATCACAAAAATAGACCAAGGACAAGCTCTTGAATACGAAGTTAAAGAGCACAATGGTAAACCAGTTGCCTCTGGATTAAAGTTATTAGAAACACCTGGTGACGATGAGTCTGCAGGAGCATCTAACGAAGCATCTGCTGATACTGAAACACCAGCACAGTAAAAAGGAGAGTTATGGCAAAAGAAGTTGTCGGCTTAATTAAATTACAAATACAAGCCGGTCAAGCCAAGCCAGCCCCACCAGTTGGGCCAGCTCTGGGACAAAGAGGTGTGAATATTATGGACTTCTGTAAGAAGTTTAATGATAAAACTAAATCTCTTGAAGGTCCAATACCGGTTACTATTAAGGTATATAAAGATAAGTCTTTTGACTTTGAGCTAAAACAACCTCCTGTTTCTTATTTTATACTTAAAGCTGTTGGTTTAAAAAAGGGTGGTAAAACACCTGGTCGTTCTGTGATAAAACGAATTACTAAAGCTCAAGTAAAAGAAATAGCTGAGAAGAAAATGGTAGATATGAATGCTTTTACAATAGAACAAGCAATGAAGCAAGTTGAAGGTTCATGTCGATCAATGAGTATTGACGTAGTAAAATAAACGCATATCAAAATACTTTTTAATATGTGTTTTTTGCATACCAGCATTTTTCTGAAATAGCTTGATTTTTACATAAAATCTATTATATTGTATATAAATATCTTTGGCAGAGATGCCAAAAATATCATAACATCGCAAAGGAGAAAGGCAATGTGGCCTTATACAACAGAAGAATTAGATTGGGTAACCAAAAGAAAGTAATAATGATAATAGAATTTTTAAAAAGAATATGGAATACAGAAAAAGAATACAAAGACAAAGACCCTCTTTGGTCTTATGCTAAAACAGAATTCAGAAATGACACAGAATACGCCTACAATATGTTGAAGCAAAATAAGAAGCACGAACTATTAAAAAAGCAATTCAAATTTTGGATCTAAAATTTGGCCTATTATAGGCTTCTTTTTAGAGAGAAAATATAAGTACAAATGGTAGTAAGCCCAACGCCTCAGATTACATCAAAAGACGGTAAGCCGATCCCAATTAACAATTGGAGTATAAGTCTATGGAAAAAATATTTAGGTCCATGGGCGACGGGATCTTGATGCTCAATGCTGTGTTTAGTAAACAGCAAAGATCACTGAAAGAGCCAGCCGGCCAGTCGGACAAGGTTAAAAAGTTCAAAAGATGGTTATCCTACGAGCCATCAAAACACTACTTTAGGGGCGAGTCTCAAATAACTAAAGACTACGATCCAGATAAGTAATCTTCTTGACAAAGTGCGTTGTTTAGTGTATTATTAATAGTATGCTACAACGTACTTTGCATTTGAGGACTCAACGTCAACCCTCACAAAACACTCTGCCGTTAGAAACAGGAGAAACATATGGCACATTATAGTACAAAACACTATGGACATAATATTGGGTTGAGTGCAGTTTTTAGACAGCCCAACGCAGATCATTCACATTGTCATTTGCTACACGGATACAGTTTAGCATTTACATTTACATTTGGTTGTGATGAATTAGATAATAAAAACTGGGCAGTAGATTTTGGTGGATTGAAACCATTAAAGAAATGGTTAGAAGATAACTTTGATCATAAACTTGCTTTAGATAAAGCAGATCCACATTTAGAAAAGTTTAAAGAATTAGAAGCATTAGATTTAGCAGAAATTAGAATCTTTGATGGAGTAGGCACAGAGAAGTTTGCCGAACACGCCTTTAATTTTGCAGACAAACTTATTAGAGAAGCAACAGACAATAGATGTTATGTTGTAAGAGTTGAATGTGCAGAACATGGCGCCAATTCTGCAATTTATGAAAAATGAAACTTTTAAAAAATTACAAAATTAATGGTACTATAACAGAAGACAATTCTGAATACACTATTAATGAATCAAATGAATTAAAGACAATTTCTGTTGCTGGCATAACTGTACAGCCTGGAAAGAAAAGTTTTAGCCATTCACATCCTGATAATGATGAATTATATTATATTCATAGTGGATCAGGTACAATGACAATGGGTGAAAAAACATTTGAAATTTCCGCAGGAAACGTTATTTTATGCGATGGTAAAGAAGAACATTATATTTCTAATACTGGAAATGAAGAATTGTATCTCACTATGATATACAATAACCAATCTAAAAACAGCTAATTTTTACATAAATAATACTATGTTTATGGCAATACTAACATTGTTGACCGCATTAAGTATTTCAGCGGTAGCGATTTACTATTCAATTGCAGGTTTGGCGGCTATTTTTGCCGCGGCGGCAATTCCTATTATGATTATGGGAACTGTTCTTGAAGTAGGTAAATTAGTTACGGCCTCTTGGTTATATCAAAACTGGAAGGCGGCAGGTCTCGCAATTAAAACCTATCTATCAATAGCAGTTGTTGTATTAATGCTTATTACATCAATGGGTATATTTGGATTTTTATCTAAAGCACACGTTGAACAATCATCATTAGGATCAACTCAACAAGTTAAGTTAGATAATATAAATGAAAAAATTATAAGATCAGAAAACAAAATCACTAGATGGTCAGATGAAATTGCAAGACTCAACAGTGGACAGAATGTTCGTGTTGATATTTTAATTGACAAGCAAAATGAAGAACTAGCAGTATTATACGAAAGAATTAAAGAAGAAAAGAATACTTTAAGAGTTCAAGCAGATAAAGATATTGAAATACAAAATAATAGACTTGCTCAAGCAAGAGAACGTAAAGAAGCAGATATTGCCGCGGCACAAGAACGTTTTAAAGGTTCTTTTAGCAAGAAGAAGTTAGATACAGCAATAGCAGAAGCTAAAGCAAATGAACTTGCAGTAGCATCTGCGGCACAGAGAATTATTGTAGAAATACAAAATAAATTACAAGAAAATCTTACAAAAGTTGATGAAAAATATGCATCACAAATTGAAGATATTAATACTACAATTACAGGTTTAAGATCAGAAGCAAACGTTAAAACAGAAAATATTGATGTAAGAATTGATCAGTTAGAAGTATTCATTGAAGAAGAACAGGATTCATTAAACCAAGTAAATGAAGATAAAATTATTATTGTAATGGAACAGCAAAAACTTGAGGTAGAAGTTGGTCCATTAAAGTATATTGCAGAATTTATATATGGTCAAGAAGCAGATAAAAATTTATTAGAAGAAGCAGTACGTTGGGTTATTATTACAATTATATTTGTATTTGATCCACTAGCAGTATGTTTGCTAGTAGCGGCTAATATGTCATTTATTAGAAGATTTGGAAGAGGATTTGAAAAGCAATATGAATATGATCCTGAATTAATAAAAGCATACACAGGCAAAGCACCAAAAGAACAACCTAAAGAAAATGATAATGAACAAGAAATAAGTGACTTAAAAAAAAGGCATGAAGAAGAAATAAAAGAATTTGGCGAAAAGTTATCTGAAGCAGAAAAAGAATTGCAAGAGCAATTAGATTATCAAAAAAGTTTAGAACAAGATAAACCAGAAAAGTTGGTTATTAATATAGACGAAACGGCCAAAATTGAAACTAATGACGACACTGAGAAAAAAAAAGGATAACCAAGTCCGACGTGATTAATGTTAGTTTAGTTGATAATAATGAAATTAAAACACAAGACATCGTAGATGAAAAGGCCACAATTTCAACAGTAGAAGAGTATGAAATTAATAGACCAAGAGAAATTCCTATTGAAACTGTTAAAATTGATCCAAAACCAGAAGTACAAATGAAATTTAAAGATGATGCTAGAATTAAAATGAAAGAAGTAGAAAAAAAGATTGACACAGAGCAAAATCGTGTTATTATTAATAAAACAATGAAAACAGACAGTATTAAAAAAACAACAAAAAATTCTCCTGGCGTTGGATGGTTAAAAGGCTATGTAGGCAAAATTGACGGAGATAAAAATAATTAATGAAAGAAAAATATAATGGCTAAGAAAAAAGAAGATCAGTTTACTTGTTCGTTTTGTGGTAAAACAAGAGAAAAAGTAAAAAAATTAATTGCTGGACCTAAAGTATATATTTGCAACGAATGTATTGATTTGTGTCATTCTATCTTAGAAGAAAGTGATGTACAACAACTTGAAAAAGATACTAAACAGTTAAAAACAATTGTTCCAGATGAATTAAAAGCACATCTAGATGAACACGTTATTGGACAAGAACAAGCCAAAAAAGTTTTAAGTGTAGCAGTATATAACCATTATAAAAGATTAGCAAATCCAGTAGTAGATGGCGTTGAATTAGAAAAGTCAAACGTATTACTAGTTGGACCAAGTGGCTGTGGTAAAACACTAATTGCTAAAAAAATAGCAGATTATTTAGATGTACCTTTTGCTCAAGCAGATGCAACAACATTAACTGAAAGTGGTTATGTAGGTGATGATGTTGAAAACATTATTTTAAGACTTTTACAAAGTTGTGACTTTGATGTTGAACGTGCAGAAAAAGGTATAGTTTATATAGATGAAATAGACAAGAAATCACGTAAGTCAGAAAACACATCAATTACAAGAGATGTATCTGGTGAAGGTGTGCAACAAGCATTACTAAAATTACTTGAAGGTACAGTAGTTAGAGTTCCACCAGGAGGCGGAAGAAAGCACCCACAACAAGATATGATTAGTGTAGATACAACAAATATATTGTTTGTAGTTGGTGGTGCATTTGTTGGGTTAGATGAAATTATCAGAAAAAGATTAAACATGAACTCATCAATTGGGTTTGGTGCAAAAGTAGTTTCAGCTAAAGATATTGAACAATCATTAGAAAAAGTTGAGCCAGATGATATTGTTAAGTTTGGCTTAATACCAGAAATGGTAGGTAGATTGCCTGTAGTGGTTGCTTGTAATAAATTAAAAAAACAAGATTTGCAAGATATACTTGTTAAACCAAAAAGTGCAATACTAAAGCAATTTCAAAAAATGTTTCAACTAGATGGAATAGAATTAGAGTTTAGTGATGATGCTATTGAAACTGTTTGTGATTTAGCATTAAAAAAAGATATTGGTGCAAGAGGATTAAGATCAGTGTTAGAAAAACATTTATTACAATTACAATATGAATTACCTATGTTAAAAGAACAAGGGGTAGAACGTATTGCAATTAATCAAACTTTTATTACTAAAAATAAACCACCTATGTTGATTTATAAAGAAGTAGATAAGAAGAACGGAGCATAGTGAGAAAACCATTTTTTAAAAAAAACAAACCATCTGTTTTGTTAAACTCTGCAATTACTTTTCCTACTATTCGGTTAATTGATCCAGATGGTGAGTTTATAGGAATAGTTAGAAATCAAGAAGCACAACAAAAGGCAAGAGATGCAGGTTTAGATTTAATTTGCATAGCACAAAAGGCAGATCCACCTGTTTGTCGTGTTATGGATTTTGGTAAATGGAATTACGAAAAACAAAAAGCAGATAAAGAAAAGAAGAAAAAAGAAAGAGAAAATCGTATTGATTTGCATGAAGTACAATTACGTCCAGGTACAGATGTACATGACTTAAATGTTAAATTAAAAAAAGTGCAAGAATTTATTGACGATGGTGACAAAGTTAAAATGGTAATGAAACTTAGAGGTAGAGAAATTGGTAATGGACCTATGTTTGTTGATCAATTAAAATTAATGGTAACAGGCCAATTAAACTTAGGTAAATTTGATTCATTTCCAAAACAATTTGGTAATAAAATTATTGCCACAGTTGCTAAAGCAATTGATAAAAAAAATGCTTGACAATAATATAAATGATGTTATTATACTAATATGAAATACAATTCAAAGCCAAGAAAAACATTTGAAATTGGTGGTTTCCAAAAAGATAAAAAATCAGATTGGAAAAGCAAAAAACCTAGATATGAAAAACTTCCTGGGATGGCAGTAGCAGTTCAAGACAATAATGTTGAAAAAGCAATTAGACGTCTTAAAAAAATGCTAATGAAAGAAGGTGTGATGCAAGAACTTCGTGATAGAAAGTATTACGTTAAACCTTCTGAAAAGAAAAGAGTAGCAAAAAAAGCCGCTATACGTAGAGCCAAACGAGATAGAAAGTTAGAAGAACTAGGATTACCACCTAAACGACAACGAAACTAGTAAAATGGTTGATAAGATTTCAAAATGGATCAAGAATTATGCCTTGGACCACAAAAGAAAATCTTTAGTTATTGGAATATCAGGTGGAATAGATTCATCTGTTGTTAGTACTTTATGTGCAATGACAGGTTTACCTGTATATGCAGTTAGTATGCCAATTGCACAAATTGAATCACAACATGATTTAAGTATGGAGCATGGCGATTGGCTAACACAAAAATTCACAAACGTAGAACATACATTAGTAGATTTAGATAAAATTTATGATAAATTTTATTTACAAATGCTACCAGATTTTGATAATGATATGGCTTATGCAAACACAAAGTCAAGATTAAGAATGGTAACACTACATCATATTGCAGGGGCAACACAAGGGTTAGTAGTTGGTACTGGTAATAAAGTTGAAGATTTTGGAGTAGGTTTTTATACAAAATATGGCGATGGCGGAGTTGACATATCTCCAATAGCAGATTTAATGAAGTCAGAAGTATGGGAACTAGGAAAGCAATTAGGAATAATGCAAGAAATTATTGATGCTGAACCTACAGATGGTTTATGGGAAGATGGTAGAACAGATAAAGATCAATTACAAGGACTGTCATACGAACAAATGGAACACGCAATGGTGCATGGACCAGACAGTGAATATTACGATAAATATCAAAAGATAAGGAAACCAAATTTACATAAAATGGAACCAATACCGGTATTTAAAAATGACAGTACAACACAAACATCTAATCGTAAGGGCTGAAGTTAAAAAGCCACCTACTAATCAAAAGTGGGCTCACACTTGGTTAACAGAATTAGTGTCAAAAATTGGTATGCAAATATGCCAAGGACCTATTACAACATATTTAGATATGCCAGGAAACAGAGGTTTAACTGGTTTGGTAATTATCGAAACATCACATATAGCATTGCATTGTTGGGATGAAACAGAACCAGGTTTATTACAACTTGATGTTTACACTTGTGGCGAACTTCCAACAGATGTTATATTTGAAGAAATTAAACAATTTGATCCTGTTAAAGTTGAATACAAGTTTTTAAATAGAGAACGTGGCTTAACAGAGATTGAGATATAGGCGATTAGCTCAGTTGGTTAGAGCATTCCGTTGATAACGGAAAGGTCATAAGTTCGAGTCTTATATCGCCTACCAGGGGTGGTTAGCTCAGTTGGTAGAGCACCTCGTTTACACCGAGGGGGTCAAAGGTTCGAGTCCTTTACTACCCACCATTGGAGTGTTAGCTCAATTGGTTAGAGCACCCGCCTGTCACGCGGGAGGTTGAGGGTTCGAGTCCCTTACACTCCGCCAGAAAGAAAAAGGTATGAAAAAAATTGTTACAGTGGTTATCAAGAAATATACAAATAATAGATATCAACTATGTAGGAAACTGGAGACGTCGCACAGTGAATAGCCTTCCAAAATGGAATTCAAGATGGAACAGACGTTTTGCTTGGTATCCTGTTAAACTTGATAATGGTGATATAATTTTCTTTAAATACTATTGGGTAAATGAAACTTATATGCAGAATCCATATAATGGTGCAAAAGGTTTTATAGTACAAACACGAATATCAGAAAACGATCGTGTAATAGACAAATTGAGCAAGTAATATGATTGATGTAGAAAAATTAGATTTACGTACACTACAAACAGAAGCGGCAAAAGTGTTAGCAAGTTATTTAGAACCTACAAATAATGGACTTGCAGAAATTAACAAAAAATGCAATCATGATTCAACAATTTTTTATAAAGAAGTACTTAAATTATATATTGAAGAATTTGGTGACTTACCAAGCAAAGCAGGGCCTGGCCAACAAGTTCAACTTTTTTCAGAAAAAATAGAAAAAAAGTTGGATTAGACTCTTGACTTTTTAAAAATAATGCTTATATTATATAATGTACAACATTAGTTGTATAAATATGTGTGTAGATTGCTATGATAGGGTCTACATATAAAATATAAACTTGCTTAAAGGAGGAGTTAAAATGACTAGAAATCTATCTATTTTTAATCAGTTACGTCCAGTAACTGTAGGGTTCGATAATATATTTGATCACTTTGAAAGAATGTTTGACGGAGACGTTATGAACATTCCACAAGTTAATTATCCACCATATAATATCGTAAAGACAGGTGAAAACACCTACGATATTGAATTAGCACTAGCAGGATTCAGCAAAGATGATATCAAAGTTGAATACGAAAATAATGTGTTATATATAACATCGGTCAAACAAGCAGAAACTGAAAAGGAAATAAATGATGCAGTACTTCATAGAGGTATTTCAAAAAGAATGTTTTCTAAATCTTTCACTGTTTCGGATGATGTTGAAGTAAAAGGTGCACAACTTAAAGATGGTTTGCTTAAAGTTTCTTTGGAAAGAATTATTCCAGAATCTAAAAAGCCAAGAACCATCAAAATTAAGTAATTAACAGGAAAGGAGATATTAGAACCATGAGTAAAATAATTGGTATTGACTTAGGTACGACAAACTCTTGCGTATCCATTATGGAAGGTAAGGGAGCCAAAGTTATAGAAAATGCAGAAGGTACAAGAACAACACCATCTGTAGTATCGTTTGGAGATGAAAGATTAGTAGGAACACCTGCAAAAAGGCAGGCTGTTACAAATCCTACTAATACAGTTTTTGCTTCTAAACGTTTAATAGGAAGAAAATTTGATGGAGACTCTGTACAAAAAGATATACAGACATCACCATTTAAAATTGTAAAGGCGGAAAATGGAGATGCTTGGGTAGAAGCTAACAACGAAAAATACTCACCATCACAAATTTCGGCTTTTGTTCTTCAAAAAATGAAAGAAACAGCAGAAAAGTATTTAGGACAAGAAGTAACTAAAGCCGTTATTACTGTTCCTGCTTACTTTAACGATTCACAAAGACAAGCAACTAAAGATGCAGGTAAAATTGCCGGACTTGAAGTTGAAAGAATTGTGAACGAACCAACTGCGGCGGCACTGGCCTACGGTTTAGATAAGAAAAAAACTGGTACGGTTGCTGTGTATGACTTAGGTGGAGGTACTTTTGATATTTCTATTTTAGAAATAGGTGACGGAGTATTTGAAGTTAAGTCAACAAATGGTGATACATCATTGGGCGGTGAAGATTTTGATAATGCATTAGTAGAGTATATACTTGCAGAGTTCAAAAAAGACTCAGGTGTAGATCTAAAGAATGATAATCTTGCACTTCAACGTGTAAGAGAAGCGGCAGAAAAAGCAAAATGTGAATTATCATCTGCAACACAAACAGATATTAGTTTACCATTTATTACTGCTGACAAATCTGGACCAAAACATTTAAATCTTAAATTAACAAGAGCTAAATTTGAAGCACTAGTTGATGATTTAGTTGACAGAAGTTTAAAACCATGTCAACAAGCTCTAAAAGATTCAGGATTTAGTGCTGGGGACATTAGTGAAGTTATTCTTGTTGGAGGTATGACAAGAATGCCTAAAGTTCAAAAGGCAGTTCAAAACTTTTTTGGCAAAGAACCAAATAAAAGTGTAAATCCAGATGAAGTAGTAGCAATTGGAGCCGCAATACAAGGTGGTGTATTACAAGGTGATGTTAAAGATGTATTACTTTTAGATGTAACACCTTTATCACTTGGTATTGAAACACTTGGTGGAGTTACAACTAAACTAATTGAAAAGAATACAACTATTCCTACAAAGAAGAGTCAAGTATTTTCAACTGCTGACGATGGTCAAACTGCGGTTACAATTAGAGTTGTACAAGGTGAAAGAGAAATGGCCGCTGATAATAAGTTACTAGGTAACTTTGACTTGGTAGGTATTGCATCTGCACCAAGAGGTATACCACAGATTGAAGTAACATTTGACATTGATGCTAATGGTATTGTAAATGTTAGTGCAAAAGATAAAGGCACTGGCAAAGAACAAAAGATACAAATACAAGCGTCAAGTGGTTTAAGTGATGCTGACATTGAACAAATGGTTAAAGACGCTGAAGCCAATAAAGAAGCTGATAAACAAAAAAGAGAAACAGTAGAAACTAGAAATCAAGCAGATACATTAGTACACTCTACTGAAAAAACTCTTAAAGAACACGGCGACAAACTATCTGTAGAAGATAAAAAGAAAGTTGAAGATGATCTTACTTCTTTAAAAGAAGCATTAAAATCTGAAAATACTCAAGATATTAATGATAAAATAAAATCTTTAACTGAATCTGCAATGAAGTTAGGAGAGGCTGTTTACAAAGACCAACAACAGCAAGAAAATGAAAATGCTTCTAACGATACTAAAAACAACGATAACGTAGTTGATGCAGACTTTGAAGAAGTTAAAAAATAATTAACTACATTGTAAACCCCGGGATTATCTTTTCCGGGGTTTCTCTTGAATTAACGATAAATACTTTTATAAAACACTTTCAAGAAGGGCTTGTTAACAATGAACGTTACTAAAATAAAAAAACATGGAATATTTTTAAAATGGTGGTGGTTTTTTTGTTTATTATTTGCCGCAACAGTATTATTAATAAATTTTGAAGTACATGAAGCACTATGGAACAATGATAAAACAAAACTATCGTTCTTTATACTGTCAATTTTTTATGCAATGACGTTTCATTGTGGATACGAAAGCTGGCAATTAAGTAAATTAGCTAATAAAGACATTCCAAAGTTAGATAATTTAGATACAAGACACGAACCAGGTTGGTTTGCGTCTGATATACTACTAACACTTGGGCTAGTAGGTACTGTATCTGGGTTTATTCTAATGTTAGCTGGTGCATTTAGCGGAATTAATATTTCTGATGTATCATCAGTACAAGCCGCATTAGCAAGTATGGCAGTAGGAATGTCAACAGCACTTTATACTACACTAGCAGGGCTAATAACAAGTACAATATTAAAGTTTCAATATTTTAGATTAGATCAAGACTTAGAGAGGTATAGAACAAGACAAGCATCGAGCTTGGTTGAGCAGGTTGTAGAAAAGCAAAAGGATTAAACAATGTCACGACGTCACAGAAGTTACGGATCTCAAATTGCTTTTATAGATTTACTGTTTAATACACTTGTTGGATTTGTATTCTTATTTGTAATGGCATTTGTATTGATTAATCCAATTGCTAAAAAATCTAATGTTGAAATTAATGCTGAATTTATAATTACAATGGAATGGCCTAATAAATCAGAAGATGATGTTGACTTATGGGTTAGAGACCCACTTGGTAATACAGCAGGATTTAAAAGTAAAGATGTTGGATTAATGAGTTTAGATAGAGATGATTTAGGTAAAGCAAATGATAAAGTTACAACGTCTGATGGAAAAACTATTATAGTAAGAAATAATGAAGAACATCTTACAATTAGAGGAATCATACCAGGAGAATATATTGTTAATGTTCATTTATATCAAAAAAAACTTGAAAAGCAAGTTAATAAAATGAATGGTAGTAAATATTATCTAACAATTCCAGTAACAATAACAGTAGAAAAATTAAATCCATATGGCGTAGTTGCTATTAAAAAAATTGTATTATTACACAAAGGACAAGAGATTACGGCACTTAGATTTACTGTTACAGAAGATGGTTGGACTACAAAATTAAATACATTACCATATCAAATGGTAGGAAATCCATATGATGGAGTAGATTCTTCAACTAGTGGTAATATTAGTTTAGGAACTGGGCACGTAGGAGCACCGTAAGGAGATATTATGATACAAGGACATATATTTTTAGTATTATTATTAATGATCATAGGAGCAACAGTACTATGGACATTTATATCTAGTTCAACTTCTAAATGGAGTATGAAAGCAATTATGACATTGCTTGTGGTGTTAGCAATTTTAAGTTCTTGGGTAGGATTAAAAACAATGTATGGATATCCATATGATTCATATCCAAATCACGGAAAATATTATTTAATAGGCCAACACGTTAAAGAGCCAAATATTAAAGAAGGAACACCTGGAGCAATTTATGTATGGTTAATTGTTAGAGAGGCCAATAGTGATAACTTATCATGGACAGATAAATTAGGAGATCTAATTAATGGTAGACAACCGCGTGTTTATGCTATACAATACAATAGAGAAATGCATGAAGAACTACAAAAAATAGATGAACAAAGAAAAGGACAACCTTTTCCAATAACTATGGCAACAAAAGAAGAAGTTAAAACAAAAGGTCAATCACATAAAGGAAATGACAGTGAAAATAGACAAGAATTTATTCCTTATGTATTGCCTGATTCAATAGTAATAGAGAAAAACTAATAAAGGATTAATATGACAGAACAAGGTAATGCAAACGCAACAGCAAATATACAAACTACAACTAGTACAGAACTAGATGAACCTAGTAACTATAATGTTATATTGCTAAATGATGATTACACTCCTATGGACTTTGTTACAGAAGTGTTAATTGAAATTTTTAGAAAAACAAAAGAACAAGCTGAAGCTGTTATGCTAAAAATTCATGAAGAAGGAAAAGGCGTTGCAGGTAGTTATGTATTTGAAATAGCAGAGCAGAAAGCAATTGAAACTACTGCAAAAGCGAGGTCACAAGGACATCCGCTTAATTGTACAGTTGAAAAAGAATAATAAAAATAAGGAATAAAAATGTTTAGATTCTTTACAGCCAGAAAATGGTTACTATGGGCCTGGTTAGGTTCAGCAATTATTTTAGGATCACTTTGGGTACAAGTTAAAATTGATGTTAAAATAAATGAATGGTTTGGTGTATTTTATGATATGATTCAAAAAGCACTTGCAACACCAAACGCAATTACACTACAAGAATATTTTGCAAGTCTATTATCATTTATTACACTAGCAGGAATTTATATTGCGTTATATGTTGCAATTAGTTTTTTTACAGCACACTTTTTGTTTAGATGGCGTACAGCAATGGTAGAATGGTACCATAGTGTTTACGATAAGGCAAGAAATATAGAAGGTGCAAGTCAAAGGGTGCAAGAAGACACAATTAAGTTTACAAGAATTATGGAAGGTTTAGGTACAAGTTTTATTGAGTCAGTAATGGTACTGATACAATTTGTTCCTATACTACTTGGTTTGTCAATTGGTATTCCAATTTTCTTTTTTGGTGATTGGCAATATGGTTTGATTACTGGTGCATTAGTTTGGACACTTGGTGGTACTGCATTTTTAATAGGACTAGGTTGGATTCTAAGATTAGTTGGTGTTGAATATGATTTACAAAAAAAAGAAGCGGCTTACAGAAAAATATTAGTTATTGCAGAAGATGATGGTAATGTAAGACCAAAAAGAATTGATGAATTATTTGATGATGTACGTAGTATTCATTTTTTAAGTTATGTACGTTATCTATACTTTAATGTAGGACGTATGGCATACTTACAGGCAAACGTTTTAAGTGCTTATGTATTTTTAGCACCAGCCATTGTAGCAGGTGTTGTTACACTTGGTGTGATGCAACAAATTATAAGAGCATTTGGAAGAGTTGAAGGCTCAATGCAATACTTGTTAAAAGCATGGCCTACAATTATTGAACTTGCAAGTGTGTACAAACGTTTGAGAGAATTTGAAGCTAAATTACCTAAGGAATAACAATGAGCAACGAATTAGATAAAACAAAACTAGATATATTTGATCAAGTAGTTAAAAACTTAAAAGAAGTTTATGATCCAGAAATATCAGTTAACATTTATGATTTAGGATTAATATATAGAATAGATTTAGAAGAACTTCCTAAAGCTCATGTTACACACACATTAACTTCAGCATTTTGCCCAGCGGCAGACCAAATTGTGGCCGACATACGTTCAGCAACTGAATCAGTAGAAGGAATAGAAAGTTGTGAAATTACAACTACTTTTGATCCTCCTTTTGGTCCAGAAATGATGAGTGAAGACGCCAAATTAGTGCTTGGCATTTTTGAATAATTATAGTATAATAAAACATAAGGAAACAAAAAAATGAACATTACAAAAGGTCTATATAAAGCATTAGAATCAAAATACCTTGCTGACATTGAAGATGCAAGAGTTAGAGTAGCAATTTATTTTGAAAAATCAGTTGCAATTGGTGAACATCCTCAACACACAGAAGAAATGGATAAGTTGTTAGGACAAATAGCTCATGCAGAAGATAATCTAAATGCTTTAAAAAAATATTTTGATGAATATAACAGTTAATGAACTATTAAAAGAAATTGGTGTAGATGAAAATCTACACAATGTACCGAACGGTGAATCAGTAATATCTCCAATTGATATTACTGAAATCGCCAAAGTCAAAAATACTACTAGGCAAGAGTATGAAGCAAAAGTATTAAATTTGAAACAAGCACAAATTGATTGGCGAACAATACCTGCACCGCAAAGAGGTGAAGTAATTAGATTGTTTGGAGAAGAACTTCGTAAGTATAAAAACGAACTTGGAAGATTGGTTACTATTGAAAATGGTAAAATATTTCAAGAAGGTTTAGGTGAAGTTCAAGAGATGATTGATATCTGTGATTTTGCAGTTGGCTTATCAAGACAGTTGTACGGATTAACAATGCCAAGTGAAAGACCTGGTCACCGTATGCAAGAGATGTGGAATCCATTAGGGGTGGTAGGAGTTGTTTCAGCATTTAACTTTCCTGTAGCAGTATGGAGTTGGAACTTTGCTATTGCAACAGTATGTGGTAATGCAACACTTTGGAAACCATCACCTAAAACACCTCTAGTATCATATGCCTGCGAAGCAATATTTAAAAAAGCAGTTGAACGTTCAGGTATACCTCAAGCACAACATATTTTAGAATTAGTTATTGGTGCCAATGAACCTGCAGAATGGTTAGCAGATGACAAGCATATTAATCTTGTTTCATTAACAGGGTCAACAGCAATGGGTCAAGCATTAGGTAAAAATGTTACAGAACGATTTGGCAGAGTGCTAATGGAACTTGGTGGTAACAATGCAATGATAGTTACACCAAATGCAGATATGAAACTGGCAGTTAGAGCCATATTGTTTAGTGCAGTAGGTACAGCAGGTCAAAGATGTACAACTTTACGTAGAGTAATTGCACACAGATCAATATATGAACAATTAGCAAAATACTTAAAAAAATATTACGCAAAAATTACAGTTGGAAATCCATTAGACGAAGGTGTATTGGTTGGTCCACTTGTAAGCGAACAAGCATACGATAGTATGAAACAAACATTAGATAAATGTGAAGAACTAGGTGCAGTATCAGGCGGTACAAGAATAGATATGCCTGGAGTATATGTAAAACCTGCATTAGTTGAATTATCTAAGCCAGAAGAAATTACAAAAACAGAAACATTTGCACCTTTGCTTTACATCATGCCATATGATGAACTAGCAGAAGCAATAGCAATTAATAACAATGTACCACAAGGTTTAAGCAGTTGTATCTTTACAAAAGATTTACAAGAAGCTGAATTGTTTATTGGAGCGAATGGATCAGATTGTGGTATTGTAAATGTTAATATTGGTCCTAGTGGGGCTGAAATTGGCGGTGCCTTTGGTGGTGAAAAACACACTGGCGGCGGAAGAGAAAGTGGTTCAGATGCATGGAAACAATATATGCGTAGAAGCACGGTAACTGTAAACTACTCAACAGACTTGCCGTTGGCACAAGGAGTTGAATTTAATGTCTAAGGAGATGAATATGAATCTAGTACCAATGGTTGTTGAACAATCGTCAAGAGGTGAAAGAAGTTATGATATTTTTTCACGTTTATTAAAAGAAAG
>Ga0181412_1000113_pt1 | contig 32176 bp, 17 predicted proteins | sample 35SPOviralmetaG_FD_130113 | JGI IMG/M metagenome (GOLD analysis project Ga0181412, IMG submission 130113) | Marine viral communities from the oligotrophic San Pedro Time Series (SPOT) site, San Pedro Channel, CA, USA - 35 SPOT_SRF_2012-08-15 | ecosystem: Environmental > Aquatic > Marine > Strait... | reverse complement strand
ACCTCTTGATTTATTACCGATGACATCAATATCCTATGTTACAAATCAAGCATATATGGAAGAATTAAACTCCGAAAGATCAAGAATACGTGTGATTGCACCGAAATATATTGAACAATTTGCTGAAGATTTTGAAGAGTTAATCAATGAGTGAATTTAATTCAGCTATAGCAGGAGACGGATCAGCATCCGTATTACCTTCTTCGTATCAATTACAAGAATGTTCTCTTTATACCAATTCTGGTAAGAAATTTCTTATAAATGATCTCGTAACGGGTATACAGATTGAAGAAAGTTTATATAAATCTTCAATGAAAGTATCAATACGTATCGAAGATTCAATTAATTTTCTAGAAAATACATTAATCGCTGGTAATGAACGTATACGATTAAGAATTAAACACACCGAACTGAAAAAAAATAATAAAAAGAAAAAAAGATTTATCTTTGAAGTGTTTATTGTAGAAATAAATAATTTTGAACGTGTAAAACCTGGTATGACAAGATATCAGATCGAATGTTTTTCCGAACATATGTACATTAACTCAATTAAAAAGCTATCGAGACCGTTTAAAGGTTCAATTGGTAGTATTGTAAAGGATATATGTAGAAAAGATTTAAAATTAAGATCGTTTCCGAGAGGAACACATCGTATAAAGAAAATAAATACAGAAACAAAGGATATAGTACAAGGTATTTTTCCGAATATAAGACCATTGAACGCTATTTCTTGGTTATTACGTAATAGTTTTGATAATAAAACACAGTATTATTTCTATGAAACAGCGAAGGATGGAATAAATTTTAATAGTTACGAAAATTTAATCAATGAAGATGTGTATCGTGATTATAATCAGAGAATCGGATATAGTGAAACAGAAGGAACAGAAGAATATTATAAAGAAATACAAGAAAGAATCACAAAACTACGTTCAACATTGAATCTATCGAAGTTGGTATCAGTATCCGCTGGTGCATATGCTTCGACCATGCATACACTCGATCTCAGTACAAAAAAATATTCTAAACTGATATATGATTATGAGATAAATAAACCAAAAAAATTAAATTCGAACATTCCGTTCAGTAAAGAAGCAGAAATAGATGGAATAAAGTATAATCAAGGTAAGGATTCGTATCATCATTTCCTCTCGTTGAATGAAAACGCGTATAACCTAAGTAACTACCACGCACCCGCAGCACCTACATTATTGAATAGCGAAGCGCAGAAAGAAAATTTAGAAACAATGACACAAGAAATCACAGTAGCGGGAGATTATGAGATATCGGTAGGTAAAATTATACGTATCATTATACCCAAATCATTAGGAACAGATGCAACAGGATTAAAAGATAAGTTATTGGGTGGTAAATATATGATCACCAACATATTACATCAGTTTGGAACGCAATATGAGATGGTTTTAACAATACAGAAAGATAGTAGTGATACGGATATAGATGGGAAGGTAATATAATGAAATATTTTTTTAAATTATACGAATATCTACAGAGAGGAGGGGATTTTTTTTGGAATTCTCTTGATTTTCTTGTACCATATTCGAGTTTAGAAAAAAAACGGGATGATTTTGTACATAGAACAGCAGAACCGAGGGTAAGGAAAACTAAGGCTTTCGCTGATCGACGAATACCGCGCACTAAAATGGACCGAGGTAAATAAGAATATGAATAGAGAAGAAGATCAGTTTATCGGAGGCCAATTCGTTTGGTTTACCGGTGTGGTAGAAGATATATCAGATGATACCAACCTAGGGCGAGTAAAGGTTCGATGCTTTGGTTACCATACAGATGATAAGAAGATTATAAAGACAGATGATCTACCATGGGCCACAGTGATGGGTCCAACAACCTCAGCGGGTGTACAGGGTATAGGAATTAATCATCGCTTATTGCCGGGTTCATGGGTTGTAGGGTTCTTTCGAGATGGTCCCAGTGCTCAGGATCCTCTTATAATGGGTTCAATCGCCTCTCAGGTGGAAGAATTACCTGATAAGAGCAAGGGATTCACCGGCGTATACCCTACCCAGCCAGGCTTGGACATGCCCGTCCTGGCAAGAGATCGTTCTACTACTAAACAGGTAATACAGACCGAGAGCGGGCATACAATAGAGCTAGATGATACCTTTCCGGTTGAACAGATTATTGTAACACATATGTCCGGGAGTACTCTGACGATGCACAGGGATGGCACCATCAGCATAGATTCTTCGAACGATGTTATAACATTAGATGGAAATACGAGCATCACCGGTACGCTCTCTGTGAGCGATGCCACTACGCTCCAGAATACATTGGCTGTAACTGGGGCTCAAACAAATGCAAGCACAATCGTAGCATCAGATACTATAACAGATAGTGGTGCAACACTCGGAACACATACACATACAGAGCAGGGCGATGGTAATAAGACCAGTACGCCTGATTAATTATACCATATAATAGAGTAAAAGTACATAGTAAAGGATATAAATAGATACATGGCATCATTAAACATTAACAGTAGAAGCGGAGGATCCTCTAATCAGGTATCCCGAAAGAAAGGGTTTGCTGATCTCGATCTATCCCTACATCTGAATAAGGTAACAAAGGATATCAGTATACTCAAGGACGATGCAGCGATTAAGAATGCAGTAAAGAATCTATTAAGATCTAACTTCTACGAGCGTCCCTTTCAGCATACATTAGGTGCTAATCTAAGAGGTTTATTATTTGAACCGAATGATGTCCTAACACGTGTGCAGCTGAGAGAAGGTATTCAACAAGTACTTTCAGATCACGAACCAAGAATTAGCTCGCCGGTGATAGACATACAGGAAGCGTCCCAAGGGAATGCGTTTAAAATTACAGTTTCGTTCCAGATTATTTCTTCCCTGGCCGAGGAGAAGGTGGAGTTGATTCTCAGGAGATTAAGATAAAATTTTTCCCCGGGAATTTTTTTCCCCGGGTATGAATACATAAAAGGTAAACAACATGGCAACAAATTTAAAAGTAACAGAGTTAGACTTCGATCAGATTAAACTGAATCTGAAGAACTATCTCCAAACACAATCTACATTTAATGATTATGATTTTGATGGATCCGGTCTATCCGTACTCCTAGATGTTCTATCATATAATACACATTACAATGCCATGGCTGCACACTTTGCATTAAACGAAGCCTTTCTTGATAGTGCTCAGATACGTGGTAATGTTGTATCTCGTGCGAATCTACTTGGATATACTCCTCGTTCTCAGTTAGGTGCGAGAGCAGTTGTAAACATTGAGGTAGCGATTGGTGATACCGCGGGCGCGCCTACCTCTTTATCCCTTCCGCGTGGTGCCAAGCTAACCTCTCTGACAGATGGAGTTGAATATAGTTTCGTAGTACTTGAAACACAGAGTGCCATTAAAACAGGAACGATTGCCGGATCAGATCAGAAATATAACTTTACGAATGTGGCAATTGTAGAAGGTACATATAAGACACTTAAGTTTCGTGTGGATAATGATATCGCTACTCAGAAATTTCAGATCTCTGACAAGGACGTAGATACTTCTACATTACGTGTTCGTGTACAGGCTAATCAGGATTCAACGTCGTTCGATATCTACTCTAAATTTTCGACACTTCTGAACGTGATCTCTACCTCAAAGATATTTCATCTACAAGAAAATTCAAACGAATACTATGAGATCTATTTTGGTGATGGTATTACAGGTTTTAAACCAACAAACAATAATGTCGTAACACTCGATTACATTCATACAAACGGACCAGAAGCAAATGGTGCCAAGACATTCAGTGGTTCGGATAATATCGGTGGATATACACCGACCTCTGTTACTCTTGTCTCTGCGGCAACGGGTGGTGTACTTCAAGAAACAATCGAGTCCATACGATATAATGCTCCGTTAACATTTACTTCTCAGAATCGTGCGGTTACCTCTGATGATTATCGTGCAATCATACAAAAAGAATTCTCTGATATTGACGCGATCTCTACATGGGGTGGTGAAGACAATGATCCACCTGATTATGGTGCGATCTATATTTGTATTAAACCAATTCTTGCAGAAACATTAACCACATCACAGAAGGCAGAGATTACTGGTAATGTTCTAAAGGGTAAGAACGTGGTAAGTATAACACCTTATATTGTAGATCCTAACTTTACATATCTCGATCTCGATGTATTCTTTAAATATAATAACAACCTCACAGATAGAAGTCCGGTAGAATTAACCGCGGTTGTTCGAGATACAATTGATGATTACTCTTTTAATAATCTAAACAAATTCGATGGTGTATTTAGGCATTCACAATTACTCAAAGCAATTGATTCTGCGGATCCATCAATACAGAACTCGACCGTTCGCCCATTCATGCATAAAAGTATTGTAGGTGCTACGGCTTTGGCATCGAATAATCATACTCTGAACTTCACAGGTTCTTTCTATGTAAGTGGTTCTTCTACTGATTCTGTTATCACAAGTTCAGGATTTAAAATCGATGCGAATTCAGATCTACATTATTTTGGAGATGAAGCAGTTGATGGTTCAGTAGAGAGACAAGTATATCTTTTCAGAATCGTAAATGGTGTAGAAACAAAAGTATTACCCGATTGTGGTACAGTGAATCCAACAACAGGTGTAGTTATTTTAAATCAATTCGCTGCACACGGTTCACCAACAATTAAGATATCAGTTAAACCAAATTCACTTGATATTGCACCGAAGAGAGATCAACTCTTAAGTATTACTGCAGCAGGTGTTGTGATTACTCCTGAGATTGATACGATTGCCGTATCAGGTTCTACTGGTTCAATTGATTATACCACAACCTCAAGGTTTAGGAGTTAAGAATGCCTGATTATGGTTCACATTCTCAGACACCTGGATATATTGAATCCGTAGGTAGTACTAAGCGTAAGACAAAAGAAGATATACGTTTAGAACAATTGATACCTCAAGATATTCTTGATGAGAGTGGTGGTATTAAAAATTTATTACAAGCATATTATCAATTCAATAATATGGAAGAATTTATTTATCAAGAAACAGAGGTTTTCAGTGATACGATTTTAAATGGTAAAGCAGTATTCAGAATCTCAGATCCTGAAAATTCGAATGATCATTTCTTTGCCGATGATGGGTTTGGTAATTCTACATTGGAAATTACAAACGCAGATGGTACAATTACACCTTTTACTCTAGCTGCATCGAATGCTGCAATCTCAAATGGTAATGATTTACCAGGTACATTACAAGTATTTGATCCTGGTATTACAACAACTCCTAATGTAGGTAAGACATTTTCTGTAACAGGAAGAAATGATGATGGATCAGATGATCCTACTTTAATGGCAGCACACAACGGCAAATCTGCCAAGCTTACCACAATAATAAAATATTGGGTTGGTCCAGGTCCATCGTATATTTTAAATGCAATTGAAGAAGCATTGAACATCGATGATAACACAACAGATTATTTAGAATTAATGCAGAAAGAAATTGCTGCTTCAATTCCAAGAGATCTTACTGTAAATAAAAGAAGTTTATATAAGAGTATAACAGATTTTTATAAAGTTCGTGGTACTGAAGATTCAATTGAAATATTCTTTCGTTTGTTATTTAATGCAAACGTAGAAGTTGAAAAACCATGGGACAAAACATTAAAACCATCAGATGGTGGATGGGACACAAACACAAATAGTTATTTCGATGCAAAGGGCCAACTAAGTAATACAATAAAAATACAAGATTCAGAATTCTATCAGAAGTTCAGTTACCTTATTCGTACAGGTAAAAACCTTTCTGATTGGAAAAATGCATTTGCAAAATTAGTCCATCCTGCAGGATTCAAGTTCTTCGGAGAGATCTTACTCTTAACTCAATTAACTCGTGCAGTTTTAGGTGATACAGATAAAGTAGATAAGAGAGTTCCAGGTACTGGACCAACTCAAGCATCTGATGCATTAAGTGATGGTTCTACTGGTGGATTTGGTATAGGTAATACTCAATATGCATATAAAGATATATACGGTAGATTAAATCGTAAGACATTATCATCATTACCAACACTTCAACCAGGTGTAATTGGTATTGAAGATCTTCCATTACTTGTTCAAATGTTTGTATCAATGTTTACTGCAAACGTTGAAGCAAGATTATTTAAATCGGCAAAACTTTCTGTTTCTCTTAACAGTGGTGCACTATCAGTTGTAACAATTGTAGATAAAGGTTATGGATATCCAAATACCACAGCTGCAACACCAACAATCGTGGGTGATAATGGATCTGGTGGAGCAATCACTGTAACGATAGATTCAGAAGGGCAAATAGATACTGCAGTTGTTTCAGCTGCGGGTTCGGGTTATACTTCTGCTTCAGTTGTTGTTCCTGCTGTACCGAATCTTAGTAAAGTTCAAGGTGTTTATCTCAGTAATTTTGGCGATAAGAAATATACTACTGCACCAACTTTAACATTCGATGCTCCTACTTCAAAAGATGTTGATCAAGTTTTACTTGCAACAAACGTAACCGCAACAGCAAAATTAAATTTAGAACCTACATCATTAAGATCAATTAAAGTTACAAATGGCGGAACAGGTTATACAACTGCTCCTACAATTACAGTAAGTGGTAATGCTACAGCAGAATCCACAATTGAAGATGGTAGATTAGAATCAATACGAATTATAAATGCAGGTTCTGGTTACACTGAACCTCCTACAATTACAATAAGCGGTAATCTCAGCGGGGCTACAGCAATTGCAGAACTTGAACCAGCTGAGATAGCATCGGTTACATTATTAAATAGAGGTAATGGATATGTCCTTACACCTAACATAAAAGTTGGTTCTCCGGTTTCTTCAGAGAATAGAGCGAAACAAATAGAACCAATATTAATAATATATCTAAATCATCTTGCTGATATATCAAGAACAATAAACGGAAATAATTACTTTAATCAAAAACGTGATTATGATACATTAACCAAATTTAGGGACAATGTGCCAATTGTGCATTATGCATCAAATATTATTCAAAATGGCCTTGGAACTAGTATAAATAGATATAGCTCTTTGAGTAATATAGAACACACATAATAGGAAACGAAAAATGACAGCAATAGTAACGACCGATTTCAGGGTCTTAAACGCAGAAAATTTTAAGGAAGATGTCGCAGCAGGTGGCATGTATCTTGGTATTGGAAAACCAGATGTATGGTCAACCGCAATGTCAGATACAACTGACACAACACCATTTACTCCTTACGATGATTTAGATAACAAGAACGAAGCATATAAAAATATGTTAGGTTTAAAGAAACTCACAGCAGGTGATATAACTCACGTTGTACCAAGACATAGTTGGACAACAGGTAATTCATACTCTGCATGGGATTCTAATGAAGCTGATATATACGATAACCCATTTTATGTTATTACTACAGAATTTAAAGTTTATAAGTGTATTGTAAAAGGTCCAAGTGTTTCAACAGAGCAACCTACTCAAACAAATACTGTACCAACTGCAGAATCCGATGGATATCATTGGAAGTATATGTTTACAGTTTCAGTTGCAGATGCAGAAAAATTCTTAACACTATCATACATACCAGTTAAGACCGTTTCCCTTAACTTCGCGAATGATGGTGCTGCAGAAACTGCACTATCAGAATCTGATTATGCACAGTACTTAAACCAAAAAGCTTCAAGAGATCATGCTCAAGCTGCAGGTATTGAACGAATAGATATCTTATCAGTAGGTAATGGTTATTCTGGTAATCCAACTGTAACAATTACAGGTGATGGAACAGCTGCAAGTGTTGTTACGGCCGATATTACAAAATCTGGAACTACAATTACTGGTATCACAATGAATCAAGCAAGAAAGGGTACAGATTATACTGTAGCTCAAGTTGCAATTACAGGTGGAAATGGTACTGGTGCAACAGCACGAGCAGTGATTGCTCCAAAACTTGGCCACGGTGTAGATCCAGTTACAGAACTCGGAGCATTTTATATTGGACTTAATACTCTTTTAGGTGGAACAGATAATACAGATTTAGTTATTAATCAGGATTTTAGACAAGTATCATTAATTAAAAATCCTTTTAACTATAATACTACAACTGTTGCAACAGCATCAACATTAAGAGCTGTTCCTCATTTATTAATAGCTTCAGGCCAAAACACCAGTGGTTTTGTTGTTGATGCTATATTAACTGGTGGAACTTCCGGTGCAAAAGCATTCCTTGCAGAAATTAATGCCACAGATGGTAAATTATTTTATCACCAAAATTCTAAGACAGGTTACATACCTTTCCAAAATGGAGAAGCAGTAACTGGTGTTGGTGGTGGTAATGCAACATTACATGGAAGTAATGCATTAGGTGCACCTGAAGTTGCAAACAATACCGGTCAAATGATCTTCTTAGAAAACAGAACACCGATTAATAGATCATCATCACAGATAGAAGATATTAAAGTAATAATTGAATTTTAATAAACTTAAAATTTTAAGTAGAGATAAAATATGACAATAAGTAAAGTAAAACATTATACACAAGAACCGTATTATGATGACTATGATGAAACAAAAAATTATCATAGAATATTATTCCAACCTGGATTTGCGGTTCAAGCAAGAGAGCTTACACAAATGCAAACTGCATTACAAGCTCAGCTTGATAGATTTGGTCAATGGGCATTCGCAGATGGATCAGCGGTAGTTGGTGGAAAATGCGAAGATGATCTAAGTACAAATTATATTAAAATAGAAGATGTATTTCAATCTACTCTTGCTTCAGGTTCTGCAGCATCATATACTACGAGTGCTTACATAGCAGAATTCGTAGGAACAACTATTACAGGTCGAGATAATACTGGTAATCAAGTAAAATTTAAAGTATCAGCTGCATATGCAGCAGGTGTAGGTCCAGCACATACAACAAATACTAATCATCCTATTACTTTATATGGACATTATGTAGCAAGTGGTGGTCCAAATAAAACAGTAGGAGTATTTGGTAGAGGTGAAACATTCTTTTCAGATGCAGGAACTGTACGATATGGTAAAGTTCAGGGAGAGAACGCAGCTTCATCGACAGAATATGTAGGAACTACTGCTAGTACAAACTCTGCTTTAACAGATAATTCTCAAACTGGTACGGGTTCATTTGCAAATATTACTGAAGGTGTATATTTTATTTCAGGTTCTTATGTATATGTTCCATCTACAAGTTTAGTACTCGATAAATACACAAACACTCCATCATATAGAATTGGTTTAAAAGTTTCTGAAAACATTGTAACATCTACAACTGATTCAGATTTAGTTGATAATGCTCAAGGCGTTCCAAACACTTCAGCACCTGGTGCACACAGATATCAAATATCAACTACCTTAATTGCTGAACCTCTTAATATTGATAGTAGAACAACAAACAATTATATCGCTTTATTTACAATAGAAAATGGTATTAAATCTTTTAGTTCATTGAATGTAAAAGAAAAAACTGAAAGATCTGATGAACTTGCAAGAAGAACATTCGATGAATCAGGAAATTATACGGTTAATCCATTTGTTTTAGATATTAAAGAACACTTAAATGATGGATCTAATTTTGGTTTTAAAACATCGAGTGAAGGTGGATCAGCAGGTAAATTTGCAATTGGAGTTGGCGAAAATAAAGCATACGTACAAGGATATGAAATTAAAACTCCAGCTGGAGGAGCTCCTATCGAAATCGATAAGCCAAGAGCAAATTCAGATAAAGCTGTAATAGCAGGTGCAAGTACTTTATTAGAAGTTGGTAACTATGTTAAACTTACTGCTTCAACAGTAAGAGGAATACCTGATGTTACTACACAAATTCAAATGAATTTGAGAAATAGTAGTAATGCCAATATTGGTACAGCACGTGCAAAAGGTTTAGAATGGGACGGAACAACATATAGATTATTCCTTTATGATATTCAAATGAATTCAAGCCAAGTATTTGGTAGTGTAACAAACGTAACACAAGATGCAACTGGGTCTGGTATGACACAAGGTTTTGCTGGAACTTTAAATCCAGTTGGAACAAGGTATGAATCAGGTAAAGAAAGTTTAGTTTATAAATTACCATTTGACGTAATAGCAGAAGATGGTCATTCATCAACGTGGACATATAATGTAAGAATTAAAGTAGCATCTACCGCAGGAAGTGGAGTTGCAGCATTTACATTACCTACTGGTTGTGTGCTTGCTAATAACGATGACATTCAAGTTGCAGTAAATGGAAACGCAACAGTTGAAGCGACATCAGTAACAAGCGGAATAAATTCTCAAACGTTTGAATTAGATTCTTCTGATATATCAGGAACAATTTCGAATACTGATAAAGTTCAGGCAATTGTAACTGCTAAAGTTACCAATGCCAGAAGGAGATCAAAAAATTTACAAGTAGGAACTACTTTAAATATCACTGCGAATGGCTCTGCTGAATATACTTTAGGAAAAACAGATGTAATTAAATTAACATCACTTACGAATGGCGGAATTGATTATAAAGATAAATTTATTCTTGATGATGGTCAACAAGAAAGTTATTACGATGTATCAAAAATAGTATTAAAGGGTGGAGAGTCAATAGCGAACGGAACTTATGTTGCAACGTTCGATCATTATACTCATAGTGCTGGAGATTTCTTTGATACTAACTCATATCAAGCAACACATTACACAAGAATCCCAACTTTTAATAGCTCTCAAGGATTATTGAATCTTAGAGATTGTGTAGATTTTAGATCAGTCGAAGGATCAGGTAGCCCAACAAGTGGGAAAGAAATGTCAACGGGTACTGGATTTTCTACAGCATTACCTCCTGCACCTGATGCAATATTTGCTCACACACTAACACAAGTTTATATGCCTCGTTTAGATAAATTAAGTTTATCAAAAGAAGGAAAGTTTAAATATCAAAAAGGAAATTCATCATTAAATCCTGTAGCACCAGAAGATAGCGCAGATGCAATGACACTATATACAATATCAGTAGCTCCTTATGTATTTGATATGAAAGATATTAAACCAATTCCAGTTGATAACAAACGTTATACAATGAGAGATATTGGTAGGCTCGATAAGAGATTAAAAAATTTAGAATACTATACTTCACTATCCCTTTTAGAATCAAGTGCAGCAACGTTATTCCCAGGTAGATTTAGAAATGGGTTTGTTGTAGATGGTTTCCATGGACATGGTGTTGGTAATCCAGCTACTGTTGATTACTCATGTAGTATCGATAAAGATAAAGGAATATTAAGACCTAAATTCGATGAACGAATTGTTAATATGGTTCGAACTGCAGGTGATCAAGCAGCATCACTATCAGTCGCTAGTCAGAATGCAGGAATAGATGCAAAGGCTGTGAGCTCAACTCGCGGAGGTCTTGTAACATTACCACACACTTCACAAGAATTTATAAAACAACCTTATGCAACTTATGCAGAGTTTGTAAATCCATATAATGTATTTGTATGGGAAGGTTCAGTAAAACTTTCTCCTGATTCTGATGTATGGAAAGAAGTTGATGTAAGACCAGATATTATTATTGATGATAATAGTGTATACGATCAATTCGTAGCTATGGCAGAAGAAGCTGGTATTTTAGGAACAGTATGGAACGAATGGGAAACAAACTGGACAGGAACAGAAACTACTTCTACTACTACACAACTTGATGTTGATGCACAAACTGCAGGGCAATTAGGTTATGGTGATGGTTCAGGTAGAAGAAGAGCAATCATAAATCAAACAACAACTGCAACAACAGAAACTGGATCTCAATCAAGATCTGGTACAACAACAAGTGTTGCATCTGATACTCAATATAGAGAAGTAGGAAGTTATGTTGTAGAGACAAACTTTATTCCTTTCATGAGATCAAGAAAAATATTTTTTGATGCAGAAGCTTTAAAGCCTGATACTAAACTATATGCATTCTTTGGTGGTACAAATATTACTGCATACGTTAGACAAGAATTTGCAGATAGTTCTGCACCTTATCTTCATACTGCAGCAGACTTTGTAGACTTTAGTTCTAGAACACTTATAAAAACATATGAAGATGAAACACAACATCCCGATGCAACTTCAGGTGGATCAACACGTGGATCTCTAATTACTGATGCATCAGGTAGATGTATTGGTTCATTCATATTACCAAGAAACTCTGCTCTTAAATTTAAAACAGGTTCACAAGAATTTAAACTAACAGATTCCTCAACGAATGCTGAAACTGCAGATGGAACAAAAGCAAGTGCAACTTATTATGCACAAGGTTTGCTTGAAGTACATCAAAAAACTATCATTGCAACTAAAATACCTAGATTGGTTACAAGAGAAATAAGAGAAGATGGTGCACAAGTTGAAAGAACACGTAGAACAACAGAAAATGAATTAGTAAGATGGAAGGATCCATTAGCACAAACATTTACAATCAATCATGAGGTTGCACCAGATGGTATATTTGCAAGAAGCTTAGATATATTCTTCTCTGCAAAAGATGCAGCTCTACCAATTAATGTTTCAATTCGATCAGTAGAAAATGGATATCCTACACAAAGTGTTTTACCAGGTGCAGAAAAGTGGGTATATCCTACAGATATTAATATACATGCAACTGGAAATACTGCAACTACAATTACATGGGATCATCCAGTATTTTTAGATAGTGGACAAGAATATGCGATCGTATTAATGGCGAATTCAGATGTATATAAAGTTTGGGTTTCTGAAATGGGTGCATTTGATGTTGCAGATCAAACAAAAAGAATTGTTAAACAACCATATAATGGTGTATTCTTTACTTCTGCAAACGCTTCAACTTGGACAGCAGAACAAACGAAAGATCTTAAATTTACTTTTAATAGATGTAAATTTACAGGTGATAAAGCAGAAATGATTTTAAACAACGATAGAATACCTGTTAAAAAATTAGGTGCTTCACCGTTTGAATATCTCACAGCTACAACAATAAGAGTTAGTCATCCGAATCATAATATGTATGGTAACGGTACAAATAAAGTTACAATCGCTGGATTTACTGCAGAAAATGGTATAACAGATGTTAGTAAAATTAATAAAGAATTTACACTTGCTAATAATTTAATTGAGCATGATTCATATGTTATTACACATACTGGATCTGCAACAACAACAGGAATTGTTGGTGGTGGAAATGGAATCACTGCAACAGAAGATCAACAATATAATATATTAAAACCTGTTATGCAAACTCTTGAATTACCTGGAACATCAATCGATTTACACTTAACAGCAAGAGAAGGTGCATCACAAGATAGTGGTGCAAGTGCATGGACTGCGGTTCCTGAACAACAAATTATGCCAAATAAAAACTTTGTTCCAGATAAAACATATGCTATTGCAGGTAAATCACAAGAAGATGTAATAGGTGCCAAATCACTGATCTTAAGAGCAGTTTTAAATAATGGAGGAAATGATTTTATTTCTCCTGTTATTGATATGGAAAGATGTGAAGTTGTTGCGGTATCAAATAGAATAAATGATCCATCAGGTGCATCTGCTCAATATTCTGCGAACAGTAGATTAGTAGCAGAAACAAATTCAACTGGAACAGGTGGTACTGCTATATCTAAATACATTACACGTCAAATTGATTTAGCTGAAGAAGCTCAAAAGCTTGATGTATATTTAGGTATTAATCGACCAACTGGATCTAACATCGATGTGTATTATAGAGTACAACCATCAGGTAGTGATTCAAACTTCCACACAATTCCATGGGTTCAATTAACTTCGGATAAAACAATACCGATTAATGATGCACGTAGATTCTCTGAAGTACACTATGCAAAAGATTTTGGTTCTACAGATAAATTTGGTTCATTCGCAATTAAAATAGTATTTAGGTCAACGAATAGTAATAACGTTCCACTAGTTACAGATCTTAGAGCATTAGCTACAACTTAGGAAATAATATGGCAAACAAAAAAACAGTAGCAGTAAAAGATAATCCTGATTTAGTTAGAGATATGTCTTCGAAAGCTATTATAAATACTAATACAAGTGCTTATGAAGAAAGACTTGCACAGATAGAAAAAGAAAGATTAGATAAACAACAGTCAGCTGATATCGAAGTATTAAAACAAGATATGGCAGATATCAAAAAGATGTTAAAGAATTTAGCGAGTAAATAATGGCAATTAATAAAGAAACCAGAATATTAAAAACAAATACCTTCGAAGATTGGAGGCAAAAAGATAATGAGATCTCTTTACATTTAGGAGATACTGATTTACTTGATTCACGAATAACAGATAAAGAATATTTAACAACTGCTGCAGCACATGATAGAGTATTTCCTGCAACACGTTTTGAATTATCTAATGAACGTACACTTGATAATGATTCAGGGTATATTATATTCGAAGCGAATCCAACAGTTCCATCTTCCTTTGTAGCAAACGCAACTGTAACTCAGAAAGTAACAGTAAATACAAATGGTGCAGTTAACTCAAGTGCAAACGTTACACTCGATGCTGCGAATAGTTTAATATTAGTTGGTCAAACAGTTTCAGGAACAGGAATAGCTGGTACTCCTACTGTTGTGTCAATTAATGGAACATCTATTGTATTATCTACAGCACAAACTCTTGGAAATAATGTTGATCTAAGTTTTTCAAATACATTTACAGCAGTTATAGTATCTCCTATTGGTGATGCAACTCATACAAAAAAATTATTAATTAAAAATATTACAGGTACATTTAATGCTGCTGAAGCAGTTTCGATTGGAGGAGATTCAATTGCTGCAAGTAATGTAGGAAGATTAGAAAATGAAATTTATAATTTCGGTGTTGTAAGAGTTTATAAAGGTGCAACTGAATTACCTCAAGACTTAACAGCTGGTGGTTTCCACGTTGTTAATCATGCATTAACAATCAATTTTACTGGAAACCCAAGTATTCCAACAACTTTCTCAGAAGGTGCAACACTATATCAATCAGATAGTAATTTTGCAAGTGCCAATTGGCAAGGTACATTATACGATATCACTTCAACAAGTGCAAGAATGAAAACTTCTACTGGTTCTTTTTCAACGAGTAGAAATTTAGAAATTAATGGAGCAACAGGTTCCATTGCACATGGAGGCATATCTTCAAGTACTGCAGTTGATACCTCAATAGGAACACTTATTGAATTACATACTGGTGCATCTGCGAGTGATGTAATTAAAATCGATGCAAGCAATGCTATCGATGCTATTAACGAAGTACAAGATGATGTAGGTGATATCACCTCTCTTGGTACTACGAACAAATCTGATGTTGTTTCTTCTATTAATGAAATAGAAACAGCTGTTAGAGGATCTGCTGGTAATTATACTTTAAGCACTGCAGCAAATGATTTAGTAGCTGCTATTAACGAGCATGAAGTTGATATCGGTAATATGACTTTAACTAATCTGACAGCGACTGATTTATCTGCAGCTGCAAGAGAATTAAGAGTTGAACTCGGTGATGTTAATACAATTAACGATGCGACTGGATATTCTGCAGTAAGCGCTTCTGCTGGTCTTGTTGAAGTACATGCTAAAATGGGTAATCCTACAGCAAGTAATATGGGAACAACAGCATCAACTGTGACTACTGCGATTGCAGAATTAGAAGCAGAGATTGATGTATTAAATACAAGAGTAGAACCTACTCAAGCATTCGATAGTAGATTCTCATCAACCACAATTATGGATGGAATCAATGAATTACAAGGTGATATTGGAACAATAGGTAATTTAACAACGACTGCAGATACTAACATTGTATTAGCTATTAATGAATTAGATTTAAAACAAGGTGCAGCTAATTTAGGAACAAGTGCAACCACATTATCTGGTGCAATCAATGAATTGCATGGAGAAATTAACACTAACGCAACAAATATAGGAAGTAATGATACAGACATTGCTGCACTACAAGGAAATGGTACCACACAAGGTAGACTTAATCTTCAAGGTGGAAGTCTCACACAATCAATTTCAGGTAATTTAAATTTCGCAACATCAGGTAAAACTTTTGTTTTTGCAAGTGGTACGACTCTTGATTTATCAAGCGCTTCACTCCTCGTTGGTGGTAGTGGTGGTACATTAGCTCTTGGAAATGCATTTATTGAATTAGATGCTAACGTTAACGTAATGGGTTTAAAGGTTGATAGAGCACACGTTTCTGCAGCAGATAAAAATGATGTTGCTATTCAATGGAATGAAGGATTAGTTGGATCTACACCAGAAAGAGCATGGCAATTGCTTGGACTAAAAGATGATGGTACAACACATACTGCTGAGATAGTAACATTCTATAATGCAAAAGATTTAATCGCAAACAATAATGAATCGGGTATTGTAGTTGCATGGGACGATGCTAACGATAACTTTGATTTTAATGTTAATGATCCAGTAATAACTATTTCAGGTGATGTAGATGGAAATGCTACAATGACCAATCTTGGTAATGTTAATATTGGTGTTACATTAGATACGGTTAACTCTAACGTTGGTAGTTTTGGTTCTCAAACAGCTATTCCAGTTATAACAGTAAATGGAAAAGGTCTCGTCACTGCAGTAACTACGCAAGCAATATCAAGTTCATTTACACTCTCTGCTGATTCAGGATCTAATGATACATTTAATAATGGTGATACATTAACTTTCGAAGGAACAACTAACGAAATTGATACCGTTGTTTCGAATAATAAAATTAAAATTGGATTACCTACTAACGTAACAATCGCAGGTGATCTAACAGTAAGTGGAACAACCACTACAATTAACACTGCAAACTTAGATATAGAAGATACTACTTTAAGATTTGCAAAGAACACTACAACATTAGCACAAACAGATGGAGCTGGTTTAGAATTTGGAGGATCAAGCACGAAACCAACTATCTTATGGAATAATTCATCTGCAAGATTAGATATCAATAAAAGAGTTTATAGTGCAGTAGGTTTTACCGGTAATCTTACTGGTAACGTAACAGGTAATACCTCAGGTAGCGCAGGAACTTTAGCAACTGGCCGAACAATCGCAATGACAGGTGATGTTGCATGGACATCTGCTAGTTTTAATGGATCAGCTAATGTTACCGGTACATCAACTATTGGCGATGAGAAAATATTTGAAAAACATTTAAAGGCTAATGCTAATCCATCTAATGGTCAAGTACTAGCATACAATTCTACAACGGAAGGTTTCACGTGGACAACTATCGGTGCAGGAACAACGGTTGGATCTGCTGGTAATCACAGATCTGGTCAAGTTACTCTTGCCGCATCAGGTAATACAACAATTACCGAAAGTCCTACTGGAACATTTACATGGACATCTACTAACACAACATATTCTGGAACATCTGGTCAAATTGCAATTTCTGGAAGTAATGTAATCAGTTTAGACAATGCTGCTCTTCCTGCAGCCGGTCATACTTTTGGTCCAACAGGCACAGCTGATGGTAGATACATTAAATCAATAATAGTAGATGCATATGGTCGTGTTCAAGCAGTAACACAGGATGACTTTGATACGAGATATGATGATTATAGTCATTGGATAATTGATTCAGACGGAAATATTGGTAGTGGAAATGAACAGATTGCTTCTGCTGAGACAGTTTCTTTTGATGGTGGAACTGGAATATCAACTCAGTTTAATAGAGCAAATAACACATTAACTATTACAAACGATTCGCCAAATGTTGAGTATAGTCACCCGAATCACACCGGTGATGTAACTTCAGCTTCTGATGGTGCACAAACAATTGTAGATGGTGCTGTTACTCATGCTAAATACCAAAACGTTGCAACGAATACAATCATTGGTAGAACCGCAGATAATGCTGGTGATGTAACTGCATTAACCGCATCAGAAGTATTAGGAATTATTGGAGTTGCAAGTGGAGCAACAAATACTGCAGCTCCGGCAATCACAACAGATGGTAATAATCCGTCATTAGCAACTAATATTACTGGTCCAGAAATTAGAACACTAATCGGTGCAGGAACAAGTTCATCAGATAATAATACATGGCATGCCAATACAAGTTCAAGCGAGGGTTATGTTGCATCAGGTTCAGGTCAAGCAAATAAAGTTTGGAAAACTGATGCATCCGGTAATCCTAATTGGAGAGATGATGCCGATACGAATACAAATACAATCACTCAAATAAGAGAAGATTCGGGTTCATATAGAACTGGTAGTATTACTTTACAAAGCGGTTCAAACGTAACGATTAGTGAGCCCTCAACTGGAGTATTTAATATTGCTTCGACAGACACAAATACAACATATTCAGCTGGTTCATTTATGTCAGCATCTGCACCAAACATATCAATAAGAGCTAGTTCTTTTGGTGTAGGTACAGATGCATCAGGTACAGCGGGTGAAATAAGAGCAACTAACGATATTACAGCTTTCTATTCAGATGATAGATTAAAAACAAGAATCGGTATTATAGATAATGCATTAGATAAAGTAAATAGTTTATCAGGGTTTATATACGAACCAAACGAAAGAGCAATAGAACTTGGATATCAAAAAGAAGAAAGAGTAGGTGTTTCGGCTCAAGAAGTTGAAGCAGTTTTACCACAAGCAGTAAAAGATGCTCCGATTAATTCAGAAGTTGTTGAAGGAGACAATGATTATAAAACTGTTCAATATGAGAAATTAGTTCCTTTACTTATTGAAGCAATAAAAGAATTAAAATCCGAAGTGGAAGAATTAAAAAGTATAAATAGTAAGGTAGACAGTTAAATGGCAATATATAGTAATTTAACATTGGATCAAGGAAGCACATTTAATGCTTCTGTTGACGTAACAGATGTTGATAATAATATTTTAGTTTTATCAGGATATTCTGTAGCTGGACAAATGAGAAAGAGTTTCGACTCTGCAAATAAAATTGATTTCACATGTGCAATTCAAAATGCTGGTCTAGGACAAGTAGCTATAAGCTTAACTGCTACACAAACGAATGCTATAGAAGCTGGTAGATACGTATACGATGTAGAAATTACCAGTTCAGCAGGAACGGTTACTAGAATTATACAAGGACAAATAGAAGTTACACCAGGAGTTACACGATAAATGGCACAGCTAAAAGCTAAGATAAATACCACTTCTAAAGTTAAAGGTAAACAAAAGGGTCAACAAGAGATCGTTGCACAGAGCGTTAGGCTTGGTGCATTCGAAATTGGAATTGGTGAATTAAGTAATGTAAATACTGCAGGACAAACTGATGGAGCAATGATGATCTTCAATGGTTCTACTGGTAATTACGAAATGAAAACAACAATTGAGAATCAAAACCTCAATATAAGTTCAGGGACATATTAAAACATGGCAAATTTAACAAGAATTAAGATATTAACTACGAGCGCAACCGCCGCAGCTCCTAGTAATATATACACAGGTGAGCTCGCATACTCTTATGTTGGAGGATCACAAGCAAATAATGGTGATAGACTTTATATTGGTACAGGTAATGAAAGTCCATATGCATCGACAGTATCGGTTATTGGCGGAAAATATTTTACCGATATGCTCGATCATGTACATGGTACTGCTACTGCGTCAAGTGCTTTAATATTAAATGGTAATAAACATGTCAATGAATTTAATACAGCTGCATTAAAAATAGCAGCTTCAGGTGCATTAGGTGCTGCAGTTGCAATTGATTCTATTAAAGATGAAGATAATATGTCTTCAAATAGTAATACTGCTCTTGCTACTCAACAATCAATTAAAGCATATGTAGATGCACAAGTAACACTTCAAGATTTAGATGTTGCTGGTGATTCTGGTACAGGTGCAGTTGATTTAGATTCACAATCACTTACACTTGCTGGTGATACAGGTATTACAACATCAGCTTCAGGTCAAACAATAACAATTGATCTTGATGATACAGCAGTATCTGCAGGATCTTATGGTTCACAAACAGCAATTCCAGTAATTACAGTTGACGCTCAAGGTCGATTAACTGCTGCAAGTACAGTTGCTCTCGCAACAGCTCTTACAGTTGATGGTGATTCAGGAACAGGAGATGTAGCTTTATTAACAGACGATTTAAGAATCGTTGGAACATCAAACGAGATTGTAACAGCTGCAGCAAAATCTGGTACTGATGTAACAGTCACAGTTGGTTTACCAGATGATGTAACAATTGGTTCAGATCTACTTGTTACAGATAATTTAACAGTTAACGGAAATGTTAACTTAGGTAATGGTTCAAGTGATACAGTAACAACTTCTGGTAGCATGACTGTTGGTGGTAACTTAACAGTTAACGGAACACAAACCACATTAAACTCAACAACAGTTACAGTTGATGATCCAATATTTGTTGTTGGTGGTGATACAGCTCCAAGTTCGGATGATAACCTTGATAGAGGTTTAGAATTTAGATGGCATAATGGATCTGCTGCAAAATTAGGTTTCTTTGGTTTTGACGATTCAACAGGGAAATTTACATTTATTCCGGATGCAACTGATACTTCAGGTGTTATAACAGGAACAAAAGGTCAATTAGATGTTGGTGGTGTAAAAGCTAATACAGTTCAAGTTGGTGTTACAGCGAATGGTGAAATAGATACATCATCAGGTAACTTAACAATTGATTCAGCTGGTGGTACAACCACTATTGATGATGCATTAGTAGTAAGTGGAGCAGTAACGTTATCAGCAGGTGCTGGACTTTCAGTTGGCCAAGGTGGTACAGGTAAAAGATCTATCACTGCAAATGCTATTATTGTTGGTAATGGTACATCAGCACCAACAGAAAGAGTTTCTTCTGCAGCAGGTAATATATTACAAGGTGCAGCAAATGGAACAGTATCTTGGTCAAGTATCATCGATGGCGGAACCTATTAAATCGTTATAAATAATATTAACCGTTAAATAACGGTGTGACAAATTTTTAAATAACACTCTATATAGAGTATTGAACATAGGAGCCAAAATTGGCACGTATTACAAATATCCAGTTGAGGAGATCAGCTACTGCTGGTTCAATCCCAACCACATCGAATCTAGATTTAGGTGAAATAGCCCTTAATACTTACGACGGTAAAGCCTACATGAAAAAGAATGTGGGTGGCACAGAATCTGTTGTTCAAATAGGTTCATCAGATGCATCCGCATCAGATATTTTAAAAGAATACGCATACGTTGCAACTTCAAATCAAACAACGTTTTCAGGCTCCGATGCAAATTCAAACACCCTAAGTTATACTCCAGGTGCACTCAATGTGTATCAAAATGGTGTATTACTAAAACTCACTACAGATTATACTGCTTCTAATGGTGCAACAGTTGTGCTTGTTAATGGTGCAACAGCAAGTGATGATATTCAAATCATTACATGGTGGAAAACAATTGGTAGAGGTGATGATATATCTCAAGCTTTGGGTGATGGTGATGGTTCTACTACAGCATATACTTTAGGAACAGATCCTATAGATGAAAATCAAACTCTAGTATTTTTCGATGGTATCTACCAAAGTAAAGCAAACTATTCAATCAGTGGAACAACTCTAACTTTCTCTACAGCTCCTCCTTCAGGTGTAGCTATTGAAGTTGTTACTCATGTCGGGAATTTTACAACAGAACAAATTGTAAATTTAACTGCAACTGGAACAATAACAGGAAATGCATTAGTTGGTAATTTAACAGGTAATGTCAACGGTAATGTAACAGGTAACGTAACAGGTACAGTTTCTAGTTTAAATAATCTTGATACAGATAATCTATCTGAAGGATCAAGTAATTTATATTTTACTACCGCGCGCGCCCGGGCGGGCATAAGCGCAGGTACGGGATTATCATATAATAATTCTACTGGTGTAATGACTAGTACAATTACACAATATGCAGATTCAAATGCACGTGGTGCAATATCAGTAACTGATTCAGGTGGAGATGGTTCACTTGCATATAATTCAAGCTCTGGTGTTATCACATATACAGGTCCAAGTCAAGCTCAAGTACTTGCACATATTAGTGCAGGTTCAAACATAACAATTTCTGGAAGTGGTGTAATTGCAGGTAGTGCTGCGTATGCAGATTCTGATGTTCAAACATATCTTTCTGGTGGAAGTGCAACAACACTTGTAACCACAGGTAATGTTACAGTCGGTGGAAACCTAACGGTAAGCGGAACAACTACTACAGTTAATAGTACAACACTCGATGTTGCGGATAAAAACATAACTGTAAATAAAGGTTCAGGAGATACTTCAAGTACTGCTGATGGTGCAGGACTTACAATACAAGATGCGGTTAATGCTTCAACAGATGCAACGATATTATGGGACGCAACCAATGATAAGTTTGATTTCTCGCATCCAGTTAATATAAGTCATGGTACTCCAGTTTTAAAACTTACTGATACAAGCTCTTCTGCAACTACAACTATAACTCTTGATGGTATCAATACGACTATAGATTCTAATGGAACAGACGGAGACATAATATTTAAAGGACAAGATAGCAGTTCTGAAATAACTGCCCTTACCCTTGATATGTCAGATGCAGGAACAGCTATATTCAATCATGATGTAAAATTAGGTGCAAACGGATTAGTTTTAGCAAATGGAATTAATGATTCATCAAATGGTTATAATCTTCTTAAAAGATTTAATGCTGGTTATACTCAAGTAGGTGACCACTCAAATGGATTTGTAGTTAGAGATAGTGGTTATAGTGGTGGTACTGTCGGTATCGGCACAAATTCACCTGCAGTTAGTTTAGATATTGGTTCTGAAACAGATGCATTAAGAGTTCCAAATGGAACAACAGGTCAAAGACCAACAGCAGCTTTAGGTCAATTAAGATATAATACAACTACTTCAGAATTTGAAGGATACGCAGATGGTGCGTGGGGTAAAATAGGTGGGGGTGGAGATTCATTCGGAACTATCTCTGTTTCAGGACAATCTAATGTAGTTGCTGAACAAGAAAACGATTCATTAACTTTTGTAGCTGGTCAAGGTATAACATTAACAACTGATGCGAGTGCTGACTCAGTTACGATTAGTAATGCTGCATATTTAAATCCCTTTCAAACAGATTTATATACATCTACTTCGAATCAAACCGCATTTACATTATCTGCATCTCCAGTTGATGAAGATCATTTAATCGTATTTATCGAAGGTGTATATCAGAATAAAAATTCATATACTCTTAGTGGTTCTTCATTAACATTAGATTCTGCTCCAACCACTGGATCTGAAGTTGTAGTTCATGCTGTAGGAAACGGTGTTGTAGGAACCGGACATATTCAAGATTCATTCACAGGTAATGGAAGCACTGCAGCTTATACATTATCTGGAAATCCAGCAACTGAAGATAATTGTTTTGTATTCGCCGATGGTGTATATCAGAATAAATCAACATTCTCTGTTTCAGGAACAACGTTAACATTCGATGCTAATGTTCCTACAGGTGTAGTGATTGAAGTAATAATTCCTTCATTAACTGAAATTGGAGTACCAACGAACGGATCCGTAACACCTGCAAAAATCTCCTCTGGTGGTCCTCAATGGGACACAGATGGTGATGTTACAAACGGACAAATAGTTACAGGTGATGTCGTTGCAACAATAAGTGCAGGAAGTGCAACTTCGATTCTTACTTTATCTGCTGGAACATATCGTTCTGCTAAAGTAATTGCACAAGTAACTTCTGGTAGTGAATACATGATAACTGAATTATTATTAGTGCATAATGGATCTACTGCTTCAATAACAGAGTACGGACAAATATTTACTGGATCTGCTGCATTAGGAACATTCTCTGCTACATATTCTGGTAGTAATATGATATTACAATACACTAGAACTGGATCTAGTACACAAACTATTAAAGCCGAAAAAACTCTGATTAAGATTTAAAGTTGTATAAATAGATCTATACAACAAACAATGGTTGGAGAGTGAAAACCAATGGCTGACAAAAATTTTTTAATTAAGAACGGATTAACCGTAGGATCAACAGAAAGAATATCTTCTGCTGGTGTAATAACAGGTTCATTAAGTGGTTCATTAGCAAGCGCTACAACTGCAACTACACAATCTGCTTCTGATAATTCTACTAAAATCGCAACAACAGCTTATACAGATGCTGCAATTACTGCATTAGTAGATTCCTCTCCAGGAGCATTAAATACTCTTAACGAATTAGCTGCTGCTTTAGGCGATGATGCTAGTTTCTCAACTACAGTTACTAACTCTATAGCAACTAAAGCACCGTTAGCAACTCCACAATTTACAAATAGAGTAGGTATAGGTGTTGCTGCTCATGGAACAGCAGCATTAAATATTACTAGTACTGCTCAACATATGAGACTAAATAATGGGTCTGAGCTTGGTATAATATCGCTTTTATCAACTGGGGAATTAGAACTTTGGGGTCATGGAGATAGCGAAAGCATAAACTTTAGAACAGGTACTGGTACTGGTACTATTGCTATGAATGTGGTTGGTAATAATGTTGGTATCGGAAATCCTGCTCCTTATTTTCCCTTGCACGTACAAGGTGCGACTGGATTTAATGGAGAAGCTAAAAATAACATACTAGCATTCGACACAACCTCTGCAACCACAGGAACGGGTGGAGGTATAGCTTTTGGTGGATATACAAATGGTACAGGCGGAGATGTTTATCACTTTGGAAATATTCAAGGAATAAAAGAAAATTCTACTGCTGGAAATGTAGCAAGTGCTATGCTTTTCTCTACTAGGGCAGCGGGTGCAACCCCTGTCGAGCAAATGCGAATCAGTAGTACAGGCAACGTTGGTATTGGAACAGATAACCCTCTTCGAGCATTACACATTGGTAATGCAAACCATATCTTATTTGAAAGAGGCGGAGAATTAAGAAGTAAAGATTCAAGCGGCAATGAAAAAACACTAGTTAGGATAAATGGTTCTAATGAATTAGAATATGGGTGGTCAGGTGCTGGCCCAGTTAAATTTATGGGTGGTGGGTCATATACTGAGAGAATGCGTATTCATACAAATTCAAATATTGGTATAGGAGAAATAAATCCTGATAGACAACTTCATGTAAAGAGTGGAACTACAAACGTAGTTGCTAAGTTTGAAAGTACAGACCAGATTGCAGCATTAGAATTTACAGATTCAGGTGGTTCAGCAGAAATAGGTTGTGATGGCTCTGATGTTGTATTATTCCCAGCTGGTGCAGAAAAATTCCGTGTACAAAATAGCACAGGTTATTTAGTCGCACAATCAGCATCACAAGTAAGATTAGTACTTGGAAGTACAGGTAACTCAAGTAATAATACTTCTAACTGGATTAGAGGAACAGGAAGTGAGTTAGGATTTAACTCTGCCGGTGGTAATACTAGTTTTGAAGTTAATGGTACTTTAAAAATGCGCATTAGGTCAGATGGTGGAGTTGCTATTGGAAATAACAATGCAGGATATTCTTCACAAATACTATCAGTTAACTCTGCAGCTGCAGATAATGTATTCTATGGTGAAAGCACAGATGCTAAATGCATCATGTCAGTTAGAGATGGTGATAGTACTACTAATGTAGGTTTTGGAGCTACAGGAAATGCTCATGTATTCTCTCAAGATGGTACAGAAATAGCTAGATTTAGTAGTGGGTCAGCAGACAAATACCCAACTTCCGGTAATGGAGGAATAGGTGGTAATGGTTCAAATTTACATTTAGCAGGTGATGATTCTGAAATAAGAATGGCTAATCAAATTATCCATGCAGATAATAGTGGATTAACTAAGTTTACAATTAGAAACGCGTATGGGTATCATAGTACAGGTGCAGAACTTTCACTAGATTCTGGATATATTTCGCTTAATACGGGTACATCATATACAGAAAGAATGCGTATTCTTTCTAATGGAGTTCTTTTATTCCATACAACTACGCAGTCAGGTATTTCAAATGGAACATCAAATATAAGTTGTGGTTCTTTAGGTAGTGGTCAGTTAGTATTAGCAACCAATAATGATACACCAGTTATTTTAAACCGTGCTCTTGGTTCTGGTAATATGATAACTTTTAGAAATAATGGGGGCACTATTGGAAGTATATCTCAAAACGGTTCAGTCATGACCTATGGTGGAACCTCTGATTATAGATTAAAAGAAAATGTAGCAGATATGACAAATGCTACTACTAGACTGAAACAACTAAAACCAAAGAAATTTAATTATATATCAGATACAACAAACACATTATACGATGGATTTTTAGCACATGAAGTTGCAGCTGTAGTTCCTGACGCAGTTGTTGGAACAAAAGATGCTATGACTGCTCAAGTGCTTTATACCGAAGGTGATGAATTACCTGATGGCAAAAGTGTTGGAGATGTTAAGGAAGCATCAGTGCCTGACTATCAAATGCTGGATAATAGTAAACTCGTACCATTACTCGTAAAAACTGTGCAAGAACAACAAACAATTATAGAAGATTTAAAAGCAAGAATAGAAACATTAGAAGCCAAAGTAAAGGCTTTAGAGGACGCATAATATGGCAATAACTAAACCATCAAGAGGAATGCTCGATACTGGAATCTCGGATTCTAGTGATGCTACTACTCTATCTTTTGATAGCTCAGAAAATGCGTTATTTCATGGTCACGTAGATTTATCAGATAATAAAAAAATTCGATTAGGTATTCATGATGATTTAGAAATTTATCATAATACTCATAACTATATAAAAGGTGTAAATGCAAGCGCAGATTTAATTATTCAAAACGAACATATTGCATTACATAGTTCAGCTGGTCAAAATATGTTACACGCTGATACTGGTGGAGCACTTACATTGTTTCATGCAGGTAATTCAAAGTTAGCTACATCTTCAGATGGTATTGATGTAACTGGACATATTGATTCGGCAACTATAACCACAACTGGAAATGTTACGATTGGCGGAAACTTAACCGTTAATGGTACAACTACTTCTGTTAATAGTACAACGATGGAAGTTGCGGATCTTAATATTCAAGTAGCGAAAAATGCTACTACGAGTGCAGCAACGAATGGAGCAGGATTAACATTCGGTGCTTGGTCTTCAGGTACTATACCTCGATTTGAATGGAGTCACTCAGATCAGAGATTTTTTGCAAATAAACCTATTACAGCTAATATCGTCGGGAATGTAACAGGTAATGTATCTGGAACAGCAGCAACAGTTACAGCAGCAGCTCAAACAAATATCACATCGTTAGGAACATTAACATCTGTAGCAATTTCTGGTGTATTAGCTGCTAATGGTTATATAGATCTTAATAATAGCGGTAACAGAGGAAAAATAGGATATAACTCGAATCATGTTTATATCGGTCCTTCATCTAATGTTGGTTCAATAATATTTAAAAATAATATAAGTAGTGGTAGTGCACCGTGGACTGATGGTGATGTCTTAGTTACAATGGCTGATGCTGGAATGACAGTAGCAGGAAATTTAATTGTAGATGGTGGAACTACTTTAGGTAATGCAGATACAGATGTTGTAACAGTACCTGGTCCACTCGCAGTTGATACAGATACATTATATGTAGATGTTACAAACGATAGAGTAAGCATTAATAGTGGAACCAGTCCATCTGAAGCTTTACATGTTACAGGAAATATTAAAGCAAGTGGAAAAATTATTGCTGAAAGTTCATTATCAACTTTTCATGATAGAATTAAAATTTTAAATGGTTCTGCACAATTAAATATTGGACAATGGGACACAGCAAATCATCGAATAGAAGGTGATAGTAATCGACCAATGTTTATAACATCATATCATTCTGGTGGTATTACTCTTGGATCTTCAGCAGGTAGTAGATTTAATGTTAATAATAGTGGTGCAACTGTAACAGGTTCTTTAGTTGTAAATGGTGATGCAGATAGTGGATTAATTCTTGGAAATGCTGGCACTGACGCATCAAAAATTTATGCTAGTGCAGGCGATGAACTTTACGTTGGTGCTAATAATGGTTATGCATTAAGATTCACGAATGATGGTACTAATAACGTACTGTTCGATAATAACAGTAATGTTGGTATTGCTAATAGTAATCCAAATAAGCCTCTTACTATTACTTCTGATAGTGGAGCAAATGCTATTGCACTGAGAGCAAGAAGTGCTGATGATTATTCCTTTTTTCAATTTTTCAATAACGCAGGTACAGCATTAAGAGGACAAATTTATAGTAAAGCTGCAGGAGATATAGGATTTACAACAGGTACTGATAGCTCTGCAGGTAATGATTTATATATTAAAAATGGTACAGGAGTTGGAATTGGAACGGATACACCAGCACACGAACTTATTATTCATGCAGATTCTAACCCAACTCTCGGTATAGTTGGAGAGAATTATAACGATTTAATAGCCATACGATTTGGTGGTGGAGATTTAACTAATATCCTTGGAAATGGAAATAGTGGAGCTGCTATATTATCACAACAAGCTGTTGCTGGTGGACAGGCTAAAGGAGACTTATATTTTCAAGTTAATACTGGAGACCAGTTAAATACCGCAATGTTTCTTTCAAATGCTGGCAACGTTGGAATTAATTGTACAGCCCCAGAAGAAAAGCTAACAGTTGATGGTGGAGTTAAAATTGCAAATAATAATAGTCGATTATATTTTGGTACTGAAGGTGGTACAAGTATTAGAGCCTTAGAAGGTAATTCAACTGGAGGTGTACTACAAGTTGGGGAAGGTTATACAAATGTATTACTTGGAAGTGCAAGTGCTAAAGTTGGAATTAGACAAAATAGTCCAGATGCAATGTTGCATATTGACGGAGCTACAAATTCAATTGCAGCAGTAATACTCGAAGGTAATACTAATGGTGATGTAATTCATCTACAATTAAAAGCCAAAGCGAATAATGGTACATTATCATATCACGGATTAACGGCAAGTCCTGGTGCTGACCAAGATGATAACACAATTTCTCTTGGTAATGGTGGTGGTAATGGTGTTGTTGTTGATCATAAAAATGTTGCCACTGCAAGATATTTAAAAGCTTTTGGCGGTGGAACATATACATATGATGTAGGTGGTAGTTATATTGGTGCAAATGGAGCTGATTTTGGTACTCATGCAATATTTAGAACACCTTCAGTCACTTCTCCAAGTAGTGGAGCAGCAAGTACACATTTTTTAACAATTTATAGTTCAGGCCATTGGGGAGAATACCCAGTATGTAGGTTCAAAGTATACTCAACATATTTTACTGGTGGATATAGAGAATATTTATTTAGACAAGTAGGAGGTACTTCATATTTAAACGAAGTTCCAACTCATTATAATACTGGTACTGCTTGGGGAGCAACTCCTGCTACCATTACGAAAGGCAGCACAACAAATAGTGGAGGGTCGCATTCAGGCCAAACTGTTTATAGAACTGCTCTTACTTTAAATTCTGGCGGTGCATATCAAAGAGATTATGTAGTAACAGAAATTGCGTTCGGAGGTAATAGATATTATTCATCAGCAAATACTCAAGCCCAAATGGATGCATTGGGAAATCTTGGTGGTAAGTATCACTTTAAAACAATATCTCTTGCCGAAGGTAGAGGTTACTTCGCAGCATAAGGAAAAACTATGACACAATACGCACATATAATAAAAAAAGATAACGTAATTCTTGCCATTTATAATAATCAAGTAGATAATGGTAATGAGTTATTAGGAGCACATCCAGCTGGAAGTACAATTTCAACTGTTGAACATTTAGATACAACATTTACATATGAACTTGTAGATGGTAATATAACACCAGTAACAATGGAAAATATATATGCTAGAATGAACGACCCAGATGATACATCTGTGCAAATACCTAGCGAATAGGATATAAATAGAACTATGGCATTAACTAAAATAACAAGTAATCTCATCGGTAGTAATGCTATATCAGCAGGAAATATTACTGATGCATCAATAACAGCAGATGATTTACATGCAACTCTAGACTTAACTGGAAAAACAGTTACGGTCGCAACAGCAAGTGCAGGTGATAATGATACTTCTGTTGCAAGTACTGCGTTTGTAAAAACAGCAATTGATAATATTATCGATGGTGCACCTGCAGGGTTAAATACTCTTAACGAAATTGCAGCTTCATTAAACGATGATACTGGTTTAAATACTACTCTTGTTAATTCAATTGCAACTAAAGCACCGTTAGCAAATCCAGATTTTACTGGTCAAGTACAAGTTACAAATGCAGCCACTACAATACACGAATTACTTGTCACTGGTAATAACACTCGTTCAACATTAAGTTTAAGTTCGAAAGATAGCTCAGGCAATGATGTAACTTTAAGAATGCATGCACTTGGTGATGGTCCAAGAGCAGAATTATTTACACTCTCAAACCATGACTTAGCATTTGCTACAAATAATGCTGCTCCTCAAATAACACTTAAAACTGATGGAAAGGTTGGTATTGGAATGACTGTTCCATCAACTCCGTTACATGTAAGATACAGCAGTGCTCCCAACAGCGGAGGCAACAGAAACACAGTTGAAGATGTATTAACACTAGAAGCTACTGGTTATTTTCCATATGGTGGCTACGGAATGGGTATAAATTTTCAAGGTGAAGATTACGGAAATACTGCAATTCGTGATTATGGAAAAATACAAGCCATCATGCGCGGCCACTCTGCTCAAAACTCATCAGGAGACCCATCTTTTTCATCAGATCTAGCTTTTTGGACAAATACTGGTGGAGCTTCTAATACTGTATCAACAGAGAAAATGCGTATTACCAATACAGGCAACGTTGGTATCGGAACGAGTAATCCATCAAGTCAATTAGTAGTTTCAGCAAGTAATGGTGGTAAAGGAATTGAAACTCAAGTTACTACTCATGCATCTAATAATCAATTTATACTAGCTTATGATAGAGCTAACAGTGTTTATCTTAATATGGAATTAAGTGCATTAAATTTTGGTATTGCTACTAATAATGGTACTAACAGATTCAAAATTTTAGCTAACGGCAATGTTGGTATCGGCACACCGGCTCCATCATCCTTACTACATATACAGTCAAATGATTCGACAACCAATGATGCAGTAAACATGATGTATCTTACAGCATTATCAACTGGAACAACTACAACCGGGTTTGGTCCTGCTATAGTATTCCAAGCAGAAAGAAATAATGGTGTTAATCAAAATGTAGGAAGAATCAGGTCAATCGCAGAAGTAAACTCAGGAACTAATATATCTTCAGGACTATCATTTGAAACAGGTACAGTTGGTGTACTTGATGAAAGTATGAGAATTTCATATAGCGGTAACGTTGGCATTGGCGAAGAAAACCCAGATAGTTTATTACACACAAAAGCATCGAATAATTCTGCAGGAGATCTATATACTGGAATAGGTCCAGGTAATGCACCTGGTATAACAATTCAAAATGCTGGAACAACTGATTCTAATCATGCTACACTATTCTTTAAAAATGATAGTGGACATAGAGCTCATATTGGAGCTAAGTTTGTAAATCATACAACTGAACAAACTGATTTAACTTTTGGTGTAACAGATGCATCTGGTAATGCGAGAGAAAGATTACATTTAAAAGCTAATACAAATAATGGTGCAGACTTTATTGGATACGAAGGTCCGAATGCTACTTCTTCTACAGCTGGTGATAATTGGCATTTAGTAGCAGATAGAGCTATGGAAGTTAAACAAGATAATAATAATGCAAGTAGTTGGATAGCGATGAAAACATTTACTTTAGGTGCAAACTGTAAATCTTTATCTATTAAATGGGCTGCTAAAAATGCATCGGGTACTTATTATTGGGCATGGAGAATTACACGTAATGGTACAGTTATGAGTATGGTAAATCACGGTGGTGGTAATGCTCAAAAATCTTTCTCATATGGTTTAGCTTCAGGCGAATCATCTTCAGTACACTCATTTAGAAGTTATGATGTCGATGTTGGTGAAGCTTTTGCTGGTGATGTAATACAATTAGAAATGATTAACTCAACTGGCGGAGGAACACCAGTAGCAGGAACACAATACTTATACGCTAAACAATTTCTTGTAACATCGCTT
>Ga0181412_1000112_pt1 | contig 32221 bp, 48 predicted proteins | sample 35SPOviralmetaG_FD_130113 | JGI IMG/M metagenome (GOLD analysis project Ga0181412, IMG submission 130113) | Marine viral communities from the oligotrophic San Pedro Time Series (SPOT) site, San Pedro Channel, CA, USA - 35 SPOT_SRF_2012-08-15 | ecosystem: Environmental > Aquatic > Marine > Strait... | reverse complement strand
GCCCACCAAGTGTATTGCGGCCCGAACAGGTCGAGCCACCCCAAAGCGAAGACGGTCATCACGACCATCCCCGCAATCTCTGAGCGCCAGTTCACGGCTTGCTCCATACCGCAGCCATTGTGGCCTGCGCTTCAACATGCGGCGACGGCGGGACGCTGCCCCACTTCTGGCCGGGCTTGCGATCTCGCCAGCAGTGGCCGTTCCTGATTTCGCGGCGGTGTGCGTCCCAAAGCTGGCGGGCCACGAAATTAGCGGCGCGCTCTTCGCCCATCGTCTTCAGGCATTTGCGAAACTGGCGAAGCGCCCAAGTGGTGTCCCACTGCTGCGGGCCTTCCTGAAGCGCGCGCTGCACGATCTGGGGCAGCATGTCATACGCCTCCATCTGCGTGTAACGCGGCTTATAGTTAATGCGGCGTTTGCGTGAATTTCCCATCATGTGTCTCCCTTCGATGGTTGGGGCGGGGCCGAAGCCCCGCCGGTTGATTAGATAATCGGCATCAGGTCGGTCGGCTGCCAGCCATCGAGGCGCTTCTTCTGCTCTTCGATGGCGCGCTCGGTTTGCATGATCAGGCCAGCGCGGCGATACTCCTTGCCGTCCCAAGAAACGAAGATCGGGTCGTCGCTCTCGCGGTACAGGTTAAGCTGGCGCTCAAGGTGGCGAACGTGCTTTTGCAGCAGGCTGCAATCAACCTCGAACGGACGGTAGTGGCTGCCCTCGCACTCGCCGTGGAAACGGCCGAGAGAGTAAGCGCTGCGCCCCACGCGATAGCCGTGCTTGGCGATGCGGCCAGTGCGCTTGCCGACCTTGTGAACCGCGCCGCAAATCTGGCAGGTGCCGAGGTGGGTGGCTTGGTTGCCGGTCGGCTGAGCCGCAACCTTCGGCTTCGGGGTCGGCTTGATCACCGGCATCGCCTTGATCTTGTCAAGCTGGTCGGCGAGGAACCGGACGCGATCGGCGTCCTCGAAGCCGATGGCGACCGTCAGGATCGGGGTGTGCTTCGAGCGAATTTGATGAAGGTCAAGCGGCACGTCCCAGAAACTCAGGCCATTGGCCTCCAATCCGGCGTAGTCGAGACGGTCACGCAGGACGCCGTAAGCGCGGTTGAGGTGCTGACGCGCATCCTTGGCGGCTGCCTTGGTCGGGAAGCTACCCTCGATGCAAAGGTCGAAGGCTGCTTGAACGTAGTGTGCGTAGGTCTTAGTGGTCATCGGTGTCTCCCTGTCGATGTGTCTACCTTATGTATATCTTTACCAGATAATATCAAGATGCTACAAGCATTTTAGTGATGATTTTTTTGAGAGGGTCAAGTGTCTGATATCGAACAACAATTACTGAGGCTGCGCGCCTCGACCAAACAAATGTTGCGCGAGGAACTCGAAATATCGCCGCAGCGTAGCCTTTCCGCGCTGGCGGATGAGTTGATCAGCGACGCAATCGAAGCGAGGCGGGTTGAGCGTGACCAACGGCAGGGCTAAGGGCGCAGCCGCAGAGCGCGAGATCGCCAAGCTGCTGCTGGACGAGCTTGGGATCGCGTTCAAGCGTGACCTTGAGCAGTACCGCGCGGCTGAACACGGTGACCTGATCTGCGACGATCCCGACTTCCCGTTTTGCATTGAGGTGAAGAGATACAAGTCCGGGTGTGCGGCGCAGCCTGCGTGGTGGGATCAGGCATGTGCCGCCGCACGGGCGTGCCAGAAGCTGCCGCTGCTGGTTTACAAGTACAACCACCAGCAGTGGAAGTGGCGCATGCCAGCCGAGGCTGCGGTGCGCGCGGGCATGCCGATTGAATACAAGGGCTGCCGCGACACAAGCGCGCTGGACTGGGGCTATGCGGTCGAGGTGGACACACGCACCGCGATGATGTTGATCAGGGAGATGCTCGTCGATGCCTAAGTACGAGAGCCAGCACGACCTGCAAAACGAGCGGCTGGTCGCCGACGCGCTTGAGAATATCGGCGTCGAGGTGTACAAGCTGCCGGTCCAGTACCGGCTCGACTGGCTGCTGCGGCGCGACGGTGAGGCGATTGGGTTCGCCGAGGTGAAGGCACGCAAGTGCGACATGAAGAAATACCCGACCGTGATGATCAGCCTGTCGAAGGTGATCCACGCTCGGCTGCTAACTGAGGCAACGGGCTTGCCCTGTTACCTCATTCTGCTCTACCGTGACGGGCTGGCGCGACTGGATTTCGCGTCGGGGTTCACGGTAGGACCGGGCGGTAGGTCAGACAGAAACGATCCGAACGATCAGGATGTCTGCGCCTACTACCCACACGAGCGGCTGCAAGTAATCAGCCAAAACGACAACTGACGTTAGCGTTAAGGAGTTTAAAAGCTATGGCGTTAGGATTTAACACGACAACCGCATCGAGCGGTGACATCTTGCCAATAGTCAAGTGGGACGCAAAGGCAGGCGACTTCATTCAACAGGACCGGACGCAGGGAGCCGACGGGGTATGGGTGAAAGATGAAAAGGAACTGGCACTTCCCCAGAAATTCGCAATGGATTTGGGAGAAATCGAAGTTGGATGGCTCTCATTCGCATCAGGTGCGCCTGACTTTCAGATGGTCAAAGCCACTGACGGACAGATGCCCGCCAAGCCGTCCGAGGATCACAAGCAAGCCTTCCGAGTGCGGATCGCGTCGCGTGAACTTGGCCTTCGCGAATTTTCGCATTCTGCGAAAACTGTATTGCGTCAGATGGATGCTCTTCACAACGAGTATGAGGCGCAGGCTGCGGCAAATCCGGGCAAGGTTCCGGTAGTCACGGTACACGCGGCAGAAACCATTAAGATCAACTCGCCGCAGGGTGAGTTGCGCTTCAAGGTGCCGCAGTGGTCGATCACCGAGTGGATCGATCGCCCGGCGATGTTTGACGGCAACGCCGCGCCACAAGAACCCGCAGCAGCACAGCCAGCGCCTATGGCGGTGTCGCAACCTCCGGCAGCCCAGCCAACGGGCAGCAACCTGTTCTGATGCGGTAGTCCCGGCGGTGGGAAGTCTCCCCCCGCCGCCGGGACGTTTAACACGGGAGGCGGCTGGGAGACACAGCATGACAAATTTAGCAGCACACGCTGAGAGGATTGCCCGCCACTATTGGGGTGAGCCGAACGCGAAGCTATCGCAGAAGGGCAGGACGCTGCGCTGGGGGACCAACGGCAGCAAGGAACTCGATCTGGTCAAGGGCGCGTGGTACGACTTCGAGGCGGACGCCGGTGGCGGCGCAGTCGACATCGTCAAGCAATACGGCAAGCTGGGCATATCCGGCTCAGTCGCTGACGTATTAGAGCGCGACTTCGGCATACAGAAGCAGGCGCAGAAGGCGCTCGAACCCAAGCAATATATACAGCGCATATACAGCTACTTCGACACGGACGGGGCCGAGGCGTATCAGGCGTGCCGCCTGTACCCGAAGTCCTTCAGGCTGCGTCAGCCGGACGGCAGGGGCGGTTACCTCTACAGCGTCAAGGACATTGAGCCGCTGCCGTATAACCTGCCAGCGATCATGCAGCACGCAGATCAGCCCGTCTTTATTGTTGAGGGCGAGAAATGCGCCGACGTGCTGATCGAGGCCGGGCTGGTCGCCACCACAAACCACGGCGGGTCCGGCAAGTGGCTGGACACGCACTCAAAGCACTTGGTGGGACGCAGCGTGATCGTGCTGCCCGACAATGATGCGGCGGGTCGAACCCACGCCGACAAGGTGATCGCAAGCCTGTGGGGTAAGGCGGAGCGCATCAAGCGCATCGACCTGCCGGGGCTCCAAGAGAAGGGCGACGTGGCGGACTTTCTGAGCGAGCGCACTCTGGATGAACTGATGGACATAGTGCGGCAAGCGCCAGTGGTTACGGCACAGCCGGAGGCAGGCGATGAGGTGCCAGCGGTGGAGGACGGCGCGGTTGAGCCGTACCAGACGATGCGCCGGGGCGCGGTGTTCGCGATGCCGCCGGTCGAGTTTCTGGTGGATGGGCTGCTCACCGACACAGGCTTTGCGATGATGTACGGTGCGCCCGGCACGGGTAAGTCGTTCCTCGCCATCGACATAGCGCTGTCGGTCGCGCACGGCATGCCGTGGCAGGGGCAGGAGGTAAAGCCCGGCGCAGTGCTGTACATAGCGGGGGAAGGCATCGGCGGCTTTGGTAAGCGCTGGAAGGCGTGGGAGAAGTATCACGGCACCAAGGATGAGCCGGATATGTACCTGCTGCCAACGGCTGTGAATTTTCGTGAACCCGAAGATATAGCGCGGCTCGTCGCTACGATTGAGGGCATCGGGCAGAAGTTCTCGCTCGTGATCGTCGACACGGTGGCGCGCGCCATTGCGGGTGCTGAGGAGAACAGCAGCACCGATATGGGGCTGTTCGTCGCCGCATGTGACGAAATAAAGGCGCTGACGGGCGGTGCGCTGCTGGCGGTGCATCACGCGGGCAAGGACAGCAGCAGAGGCGCACGCGGCTCCACGGCGCTTCTGGGGGCGGTTGACACGTCACTGATGGTCGGCAAGAGCGATGACATTGTGGTGCTGCGTACCGAGAAGATGAAGGATGCAGAGCCGATGGACGAGATCAACCTGATCATGCAGACGGTGCCTGCGTCGATCTCCGAGACGTCCGTCGTGCTGGAGCGCACTGACGAGCCAGCGCCTCGGCGGCAGAAAGCGGCAGGGTGGAGGGACAATCCGCAGGCTTATCATGCGTTCCAAGCGCTGCAAAACCTGCTCATTGATAAGGGCGTGACGCGCATTCATGTGACCGAATGGCACGAGGCTCACACGCAAAAAGAACCCGATTTGAGCAAGCAACAGAGGCAAAGAGCGCGTCAAATGCTGCTCGACGCAGGTCCCGTGGTGTGTGACAAGAAGATTGTGTGGATTAACAAAGAGTTAACTTAACTGGTCACAAGGTCCGGGGACCGGTCACACGGTCTGGGGACTGGTCCGTCCGTCCCCACACCCTTAGGGGTGGGGACCGGGACCGTGACCGTGACCGGACCAGAAGGGAGATGAGAGATGGCGACAAGAAAGAGAGTACCTAAGAGTAAGACGTCACGGGAGTGGCGGTTCTATCCGAGCGAGCGAGACGCTGATAAGTGTCAGGCTGCGCTTGCGACGTATGATGCGGCGGTGAGGGCGCGCGAGGTGCATTGGGGCATCGACCGACTGCCGCTTCTGGTTGAGGCGGAATTGCGGGATCGGTTCTGGGCGCAGATGGATGTGCTTAACCGCGCGATTGAAAAGGGCAGCGGCGTCGAGGTTGAGGATGCGGTCGCCAGCACCATACGCGGCGTCGAGGCTCTGGAGCGTCGGGCGGTAGAGTTGGGGGCCGAACCCGTCAGCGGTGAGGTGTGGGAGGAGACGACGCCGAAGGGCGCTGTCATTGCGGTGTGCCGGGACAAGGCGGAGATCGCGAAGATCAGAGACAGCGGCAGGGTCGACCGGGTTTATGCGATGAGCGAGGTTGCAGCAATCGTCGAGGCGTTTGAGGACGGCAAGGCGGGTGAGGTGACGAAAAAGGTGAAGTCGCTGTTCGAGGGTGCTACAATCGAGAGCATCAAACCGAAGACGCCAGCGCAGGTTGTGGCGTCGTTAGATGATGAGATACCATTCTAATGACGGTAAAGGATTTGAACATAATTTACACAGACCAAGAGTACCAGTTGCTCGGCGGTCATGCGTGGGTCGATGTGCATACGCTCACGGTTCACATCATGCGTGTGAAAGATGGCGTGCGTGTCGAGGTGTATCCCGCAGCGCACGATGGTGTCAGCGAGCCGTTGGCGGAGTGCAGGGCCAAGTGGGAAGAGCCTGCGCCCGAAAGCAGCACAAAGGTGGTGAGGCGGTATGTTAGATAAGGGCGACGGATTGTTTGCGAAGTGGCTGGCACAGGGCTGCTGCCCGAAGTGCCAGTCGGATACGTTGGTTAAACACGCAGGCGGCTCGCAGTGCAGGTGCTGCGGCCTTGTGATAGGGAGAAGTGAGGATGGACAAGTTAGACGCGCTGGACGCAGCCATACACGCCGTGGAGGCTCGTGGCGAGAATTATGGAAGCGTGCGGGAGAACCACGAGCGGATCGCGGCGCTGTGGTCGGTTGTGTTCGATCAGCGGGTTACACCGGAGCAGGTTGTGCTTGCAATGACGTGCCTGAAGGTGGCTCGGCTGATGGAGACGCCTTCGCATGAAGATAGCTGGGTCGACATATGCGGCTACGGCGCATGCGGGGCGGAGATAGCAACAGATGGCTGATGTCGTGGACCTTGAGGCGCAGGAGCGTGACTATGTGCGCTTCTTCCGCAATTACGTCGACTGTGACTGGTGCGGTATGCAGACGCGCGGCAGGGTCTACGAAGAGACGCAGACGATAGTGTGCAGCGCTTGTCGCAAGCCGCTGTTGGAGATAGACGAGGATGTCAGCTATGTGCTGACGCTGGAGGACGAGTGATGGCATATCCTAAGACGCCAGAGAAGCTGTTCGATATTTTTCTGGAGCGGGTCACAGAAGGACGTGCCGGTATCAATGTCTGCAAGGACGATGACATGCCGGGCTGGACGACAGTGTGGCGCAAGATCACGTCTGATCCTGACTTCGAGCAGCGCTATCGCACAGCGCTTTCGTCTCGCGGTATGGTCTACGCCGACATGCTCGACGATCTGGACAAGAAGCTGCTGTCAGGGATGATCACAGAAAGCGCGCACAGGACGCTGTCAGACAACATCAAGTGGCGATCAGCACGCATGACGCCAAAGGTGTACGGCGACAAGCAGCAGATCGATGTGACGGCTTCTCCGGGCGGCGAATACCTTCAGGCATTACAGCAGATCAATGACAGCTTAGAGATGCGTCGGGCTGAGGCGATTGAGCATGAAGAGGGAGAGACACACACAACCGAAATCACTACGCGCGCGCAGTCAGAACGCTCAGAATGAGTGTCCTGATAGCGACATAATATAGGGATATAATGGGACAATCGCTAAGTCATTGAAATCATTAGACCGCGATCTTCCATAATGAACGTTATGCGACATTTATACAGGAATTAACCAGATTTCGGTTGACCCCCCCCGTCTCGCGCACGCGGCGGGGCGGGTGTAAATATATATACCCCTACCACCCCCACCCCCGTTATCGGAGTAACCGCAATGACCCCATCCGCCGCCGAAAAAAATGACCTTGTGGCGATGATCGCGCAGTTCCGCGACGACCCGCGCTTTTTCGTGCGCTCCGTCCTCGGCGCGACGCCGCAGAAGTGGCAGGGCGAGGCACTCGACGCGATTGCGGCGCACGACAAAGTCGCGATCAAATCCGGTCACGGCGTCGGGAAGACGGCCTTTGAGGCGTGGGTGACGTTGTGGTGGCTCCTGACCCACTACCCCTGCAAGGTCGCTGTCACGGCCAACAGCGCGCACCAGCTAAGTGACGTCCTGTGGACCGAGATCGACCGCTGGGCGCGCAACATGCCGAAGGCGTTCAAGGATTTGCTCGAATTTAAGTCTGACAAGATCGCGCTCAAGGGTGCGCCGGACAGCTTCGCCGTCGCGCGAACCAGCCGCCGCGAGAACCCGGAGAGCCTCGCGGGCTTCCACTCGCCGCACATGCTGTTTGTGGTCGAGGAGGCGTCGGGCGTGCCGAACGTGATTTTCGAGACTGCGTCGGGTGCGCTGTCCACCCCCGGCGCGAAGATTATCATGTGCGGTAACCCGACCCGCTCCGACGGGTATTTTTACGACGCATTTCACGCGGACCGCGAGAAGTGGCACTGCATCACTGTGTCGTGCGAGGATGGCGAGTACGTCGACCCGAAGTTTATTGGCGATATGGCCGAGAAGTACGGCGAGGCGAGCAATGTGTTCCGCGTGCGCGTGCTGGGCGAGTTTCCGACGCAGTCGGACGACGTGCTGCTGCCGCTGCATCTTGTGGAGGACGCGACGAAGCGCGACGTGGAGGCTGGCCCCACCACCCCCGTGGTTTGGGGTTTGGACGTGGCGCGCTTCGGATCGGATCGATCGGCGCTGGCAAAACGTCAAGGCAATGTCTTGGTTGAGCCGATCAAAACGTGGCAGAATAAGGACTTGATGGAGTTGGCGGGCATTGTTTTGGCGGAACACGACGCCGTGCCGTACAGCATGCGCCCGCAGGCGATTTACATTGACGCAATCGGGCTGGGAGCCGGTCTCGCCGACCGGCTGCGCGAGTTGGATTTGCCAGCGGTTGCGGTGGCGGTCAGCGAGACTGCGTCCCTGAAGGATCGCTTCAATCGCCTGCGCGATGAGTTGTTTTGGTCTGCGCGCGAGTGGTTTGAGGCGCGCGACTGCCACATGCCGGAGGACGACACGCTGATCGCGGAGTTGACGGGGATCAGGTACAAGTATTTGAGCAGCGGCAAGCTGAAGATTGAGAGCAAGGACGAGATGAAGAAGCGCGGGCAGCGCTCGCCCGACACGGCGGATGCTTTCGTGCTGACGTTCGCGGGGCAAGGTGCGGTTGCCGGAGGCTACTCAAGGGGTTACAATAGCAGCCGCGTAGTCAAGCCGAAAACGAACTGGGTAGTGTGATGGCGGTCAACCCTCAATATTATGGGGCATATCAACAGGGGTTGCTTGACGAGGGTGTTGATCCGTCTGATGGCTTGTACGGAACCGCTGCCACGGGCCTGCTTTTTGCGCCCGGAGCGGGGTTGACGGATGTGGCGGGCTATGCGCCGGACCCATCTCGGCCCGGTGAGTATCTCCCCAGCTTTACCGAGAACATCGGCGAGGGTCAGTATCTCGACGCTGGCTTGCAGCTTCTGGGCGGTGCCGGTGACGTGATGATGGCTGGTGGCACGGTATTCCCGCCTTTAGCTGGCGCTGGGATGCTTATGAAAACTCCACGCGCCGCAAGGGTGGCGTCTTACACCGATCCTGTTAGTGGCGCAAAAATAACACCCGAAGATATCGCCTTGAGGCCAGAGCCTTTGCCTATTCTTGGTTCTGAAGCGTTTCCTGTTGAAAGCCTGCTTGGGGCGGAAATGCGCCCGTTCTTGGCTGATCGTATGGATGCCGGGCGGTTTTATAGCGGCTTTGCTGAAAGTCCCCTTGAGACTGATGTCCCTTTGCAGGGTGGTGACAAATACCCACTTATGGCTAGTAGCCTTGAAGATGAGCTTGCCTTTGCCAGCTTAGGCGAGGGTACGGCGACCAATATAGCTGGCGGCACAGGCCCGCGCCGTTTTGCCGTAATTACGCAGATGGGTGAAGAGGCGCATCGATCAAACAAAACGATTGGCGGGCGCGTTATTCCTATGCAGGTGCGCGCATTTATTCGCGACGGAATAATCGGCCCGGACCAGTCTGATGCTTTAACGGCGCTGATCCGCAGCAAGTCAACAAAGAAGAGAAGCGGCCCCAAAGACCTTGAGACGGGTGAGAGCAAAACATTTGAGCGTTTGGCAAGTTTTCCGGGATATAACTCGCCCGATATCTTTTCATATATGGACGGGCTTGACTTTGAGACGCGAGGCGAAATCGCAAAAATCTTGGGCAGCGCTGAGGCGCAAAAATTAAACGCCCCAGACGTTGCCCGCATCCTGCGGGAAACCATTAGCCCGGAAGCTGCTGGCATGTCTCAGATGCAGGGTGGTATTCTGGTCGAACTTGACGACCTACCAACTGCTGCGCTGAAAGGCACTTCTGGTTCGCACATATCTTATGATTTTGCGACAAAGGGCAGGCCGGTCGCTCGCATTCCGCAGGGCGCGGACGCCGAGGTATTTTTTGAAAATTTGTTTAGCAAGCTGCGCGCTGAGGGTAGGCCCGAAAGCAACTTCCCGTATCTCTTGGGCCGCTACATGCCGAAAGAGACAATAGGCGAGGGCATCTTGGGACGCCTGCCGACCCCGGCAGACGCAGACCTTCCGCTTTACAGTCGGCGTCAGGCCCGGCTTTTGGTGGACACGCTGCGCGGCAACTGGCGCACAACTGATGTGCCGGTAAACCAGCGGGGTCTTGGCCCAACAGAGGTATCACAGGCCATTGAAAGCAATGAAATGTCAGCCAGCCTGACGCCTTACTCTGCCCAAGAAATCAAGAAAGGCGCAAAGGACGGGTCACTAACATTTTACGGTCTTGGCTCCCCGTCTGTTTTTGGCGGCAAGCAAACCGGCGACACGGGCGGAAAAATTTATTTCGGATTGAAGCGAGGCACTGATTACAACAAGGAATACGGGTTTAGCCACCCGGACCTGACCGATAATGAGGTCGCTGTTGTGGGCCTTATAAACAATGAGGTCGGCGGGTCGGCAAAAGGTGTTGCGGGGCCATCGGCTATATTAAAAGGCATTGAGGAGGGCGCGACCGTTCTTGATGCGTATGCTGTCCCTAGCGCTAAAAACCCGCGAGGTTTCCTGCCTACTTATTATTCTGAGTTTGGTTTTGAGGAACTTGGGCGCGTTCCATTTGAAGAAAAATATGTGCGCGACCCTGAGTTTGGTGGTAGTGAAGATAAGTACCAAAAGCTGTTGGCTCAGTGGAGGGCGTCCGGTTGGGATGAGGCAATGGGCATGCCTGAGTTAACAATTATGAAGTGGAGAGGTGAAGATGGAATACGAACAGGCGCAACTCAGCGCTTTATCACAGAAGGTGGCGCAAACTTTGGGGGACAAAATCAGGGCATTGTCTCCGGTGCAAGAAGCCAGCTTGGAGAACCAGCTAGTGCGGACGCTGGAGTTTCGCAAGGGGGACGCGTCGAAGGTGACCCCGCAGGAGATACAGGGAGCCTACGAGATGGTAACCGAACAAATTTTTCCAGCGGATTTCAACGCGCTTTCGGAGCAATACCAAGCCTATCTCCGGGAGGGCAGCGAAGCCTCGGCCTCTTAGATCAGGACATTGCCGAAATCAGATCGTTGTTAGGAATGTAGCAATGGCCCCACGCGCCCCTAAAGACCCACGCCTAGCGCGCGCCGGTGTTTCCGGCTACAATAAGCCGAAGCGCACCCCGAACCACCCCAGCAAGTCGCATGTGGTTGTGGCGAAGGAGGGCGACAAGGTTAAGCTGATCCGCTTCGGCCAGCAGGGCGTTAGCGGTGCGGGCAGCAGTCCGAGGACAGCATCCGAGAGGGCGAGGCGCAAGTCATTCAAGGCGCGTCACGCCCAAAACATTGCCAAGGGCAAGATGTCTGCGGCGTACTGGGCAAACAAGGAGAAGTGGTGATGGGATACGGTAAGGGCAAGAAAAAGGGCAAGGGCGGCAAAGCCTCGAACGAAGTGCTTGGGAAGTATTGCGGCTAATGGCTAAAAGCGTCGCACACTACTTTCGCGATGGCACACGGCATATGGGCGGATCGCACAAGATGCCGAACGGCGAATTGCACAGCGGCGCTCGGCACACTGCGTCGAGCAAGAGGCTGTATCACTTCGGCCAGTTGTCGGCCACCGCCAAGAAAAAAGCGAAAAAGAAAGCCTGATGGCGCGGAGGCTCCCGAATGTCCCGAAAGACAAGCGCACCGGCCTGCCGGAGAAGTACCTTCGCGGTGCGCGTTCTCGCCGCCGCAAGGCAGCGGAGATTAAGCGCACCGCCAAAGCCTACAAAGAAGGCCGCAACATCGACGTGAAGAAGGTGAGCGCCTCGCGCGCCGCACAAGCGAAGAGGAAGAAAAAGCGTGGCAAAAGCTAAACCACTATCTGAGGCGACGAAAAAGACGCTTCGCGAGAAAGCTGAAAAGGCGAATATGACTTATGGAGAACTTGCGAAAGTATATCGCAGAGGTCAGGGCGCGTATCTCTCATCGGGTTCGCGCAATGTACCTATGGCTGCTTGGTCTATGGGGCGGGTGAATAGTTACATTCGCGGCGACAAGGCGCGCACCGCTGACAAGGATATTTACAAGGCCGCTCGCGGCAGGAGTAGCAGGGCATGATTGACTGTGGAAACTGCGGGCATCCGCGCCGCTGCGTTACAATGGACAAGTGCATTATGGGCAAGATGCGACCCGCATATGAGCCGCCAGTGCGCGAGAAGATGCCAAAGAATGTAAACACCAGCAGGGGCAACGTCTTGATGCAAGGCGACAGTCCTGTGGCGGACGTCCCGAAAAAGTCCGCCAAGAAAAAAACGTATAAGAAAAAGGCAAACTGATGTCAGAGATGGACGACGTACAGCTTGGGTCGATTGTCAGCGGCGAGATCACCGACGCGCTGAACCACTTCGACAGCGAGTACACGCAGGACCGCCTCCGGGCGCTCGACTTTTATCTGGGCGAGCCGCTCGGCAACGAGGTTGAGGGTAGGTCGTCCGTCATTGCCACCGAGGTCGCAGACACGGTTGAGGCGATTATGCCTAATCTTATGCGCGTGTTTACGGCGAACGATAAGTATGTGCGGTTCGCCGGACGCACGGGCGAGGATATGGAAGCCGCCGAGCAGGCGTCAGATTATGTCAATTACCTAATCCAGAACCAGAACGACGGATACAAGCTGCTGCACACATTCTTCAAGGATGCGCTGCTGTTTCGTATGGGCGTCATTAAATACTTCTACGAGGAAGTCGAGGAAGTAGACGAGGAAGAATATAACGGCCTGTCCGAGCCGGAGATGGTGCTGCTGCTGAACGACCCGTCGATTGAGATCGTGGAGCAGCGCGAGACCGTCACGCAGTCGATGATGGACGAGGACGGGGTCGAGGTTCCGCTCGACGTGATGTACGACCTGTCTGTCCGGGTGAAGCGCAAGTCCGGCCAGATCAAGGCAATCAACGTGCCGCCCGAAGAGTTTCTTGTGTCGCGTCACGCGACCGGCAACCTTGAGGACGCGCACTTCGTGGCGCACCGCACGTCGCTCACAGTGAGCGAACTTGTGGCGATGGGCTACGACCGCGACATCATCGAGCAGTACGCCGGCGAAAACGAACTGGACACTGACCGCGAAGTCAACAACCGCTTCCAAGACTTAGAGGCGGCGACGGGGGTTGACCCCGCCGACCCGACCCTGCGCTCTGTGATTTATCACGAGTGCATAATGAACATTGACTTCGACGGCGACGGCATTGCCGAGCGTCGGCGCATCTGCGCGATTGGCTCTGACGGCGCGTACATTCTGCACAATGAGCCGTGGGATCACATGCCGTTCGCGGTCTGCTCGCCGATCCTGATGCCGCACCGTCTGGTGGGTCGCTCGGTCTACGACTTGACCGAGGACTTGCAGGTGATCAAGACGACGCTGATGCGCCAGTACCTCGACAGCGTGTACAGCAGCACGCTGCCGCGCATGATCGCGGTCGAGGGTCAGGTCAATCTGGACGACCTGCTTGACGGCTCCGCAGGCGGTGTGATCCGCGCGCGTCAGCCCGGTATGGTTCAGCAGATCACTGGCGCGTCTGTGGGCGGCGAGATACGCCCACTGATGGATTATCTCGACAGCGTGAAAGAGCAGCGTACCGGCATGTCCAAGGCGTCGCAGGGACTGTCACCCGACGCACTGCAATCTTCGACCGCTGGCGCAGTCGCGGCGACTGTTCGCGGCGCTCAGGTGAAGCTGGAGAGTTACGCCCGCACAATGGCTGAGACCGGCGTGAAGGACTTGTTCAAGGGCATCCTGCACTTGGTGCTGAAGCACGACAACAAGCCGAGGGTGTTCCGCCTGCGCAATAACTTTGTGCCGATTAACCCGGCGGAGTGGAAGTCGCAGTTTGACACGGTTGTGCAGGTCGGGCTTGGCACCACAGACGACGAGACCAAGATCGCGTTCCTGACGCAGATCGCGGCCAAGCAGGAACAAATCCTGATGCAGCTTGGCCCGCAGAACCCGATTGTGTCGATGCCTCAGTACGTCAACACGCTGCGTTCGATTGCCGAGATCGGCGGGTTCAAGGATGCGGATCAGTTCTTCAACTCACCGCAGATGATCCAGCAGCAGATGATGATGCAGCAGCAACAGCAGCAGGCACCGCAGCCTGACCCTGAGATGCTGAAGATGCAGCAGGAAATCGAGATGGATCGCGCCAAGGCGCAGGCCGACATGCAGCTTGAGCGCGAGAAGATGCAGGCGGACATCCAGCTACAGCGCGAGAAGATGACGCTGGAGATGGAACTGCGTCGCCAAGAACTACAGGCAGAGGCCGAACTTCGCGTCGCGAAGGCCGTCACCGATGCTGATATATCAACTAACTTGCCGAGGGTTTAGAGATGGCCAGATTAGATTACACGGGTGGCAGCCGCTCTCAACAGGAGAGAACTTCAGCGGCGAGAGCCTCTGCTGGCATGTCCACAGACGTGGGCGGTGGCTCTTTGCAAGAACAGCATATGGCCAATGTGTATGCCGACCCGTATCAAGAGCCGATCCAAACGATTGACAGAATGCAAGCCGCTATTGACGCCAGCAAGGCGAGAGATGCGGAGCGGTACGCTCTGGCCGCGCAGCAGGCGGTTGACCTTGATCGTCTCCGCGCCGCCGAGCAGGCTGAAGCAATCTCTCGCGGCGCAGCCGACCTTGGCTTTGGGCTGGGCTACATGCCGCCTGCCTACAGTGAGCCTGAGTTTTATCGGTCTACGCTGGGCGCTGTTGATTTAGGATATGGGCCGGGCTACATGCCACCCGTAAAGCCTACAGTTTCCGCGATGCCAACCCCCGATCTCGGCTTAGGGCTTGGCGCGTCTTTTGGCGCAGTGACCTATCCAGAATTAGGTGCGGGCTTTGGCGCGTCTCTTGGTGCGCTGACCTATCCGACGCTGCCGCAGGACCAGCAGGCGGCAATCACCAGATACCTTGAGCGCGGGCGGGCGACTGGGCTTGGTGGCATGTTGTCCGGCGGCGTATATGATCGCATTGCCTCTGGCGGCCCAGAGATGGAGCCTGTATTCGGCCCATCTGGCGAAGTCATAGGCGTGCGCCACCCCGGCTTTATCCCCGGCACGCGCGTTTACAGCGGGCAGTCTATGGGCGGCGGTGACGACGACCAGCCTCAGATAACGTCTACCGTCACCAACCCGGCAACGGGTCGCGAGGAGTGTCCCGACGGGTACATTTTTGATGAAGACCTAAACGCCTGCCGCCTCGACACGCGCGGCGGCACAACGACAGCGCCAGACGCCCCAGCAGCGCCCGGTGTCCCCGGCGCGCAGTATGCGAGAATGGGGCTGCTGGACGTGGCCCCAGAGGGCTTGATGGGCTTCCAAGAGCGCTACGGCGCAGGCTTTGGCACCCCGGCAGACTTTGGCGCGGCGAACCTTGCTTTCCGTCAGCAAGGTGCTATATCTCCAGAATATTATCAGACACCCCCGAAACTGACAGGGTACACATTGCTGGGATGAATGAGGGCAAGACACGGCAGCGACAGGCTCGCGCCGAAAAAGCCGCAGCGTTGCTGCGAAACGAACTTTTTGTTGAGGCGTTTGAGTTCCTCGACGAGCAGTTTGTCGACGCTTGGAAGACATCCGGCATCGACGATGAAGAGGCACGCGAGAAGCTATTCCAACTGATGCAGGCACTTAACGCAGTCAAGGGGTACTTCCAGAGCGTTGTCGAGGATGGTAAGCTGGCACAAGCGCAGCTTGACGAATTTAAGCGGTACAGCCGCGTAAACTAGGAGTTTTTTTATGTCCGACAATCCGCAAGGAACCGGCCCCATTTCTTTTAATGATGCAATTTCTCTTCTAAACACACCCGCACAGGACACCGTGACAGAAGAGCAGGTCGAGGCACAAGAGCCTCAACAGCCTGAGACCGAGGCGTATGAGCCGGAGGCGGAGAACGCAGACGCGACCGTCGAAGAGGATTACGAGGAGGACGACGAGGGCGAAGACGCCTACGAGGCGGATGACGATGACGAGTACGAAGAGGAGCCTGTCCAGACCTACACCGTGAAGGTGGACGGTCAGGAACTAGAGGTAGACCTTGACGAACTTCGGAGTGGTTACTCGCGGCAGCAGGCGTACACTAAGCGTTCGATGGAGTTAGCCGAGCAGCGTAAAGCCTTTGAGGCAGAGCAAGCTGAGACGAAACAACTTCGAGACGCTTACGCGCAGCAACTTGATCAAGTGGCTGCCCAAATCCATCAGGCAACCCATCAGGAACCTGACTGGAGAGCATTGGCCGAGACGATGACCGAACGTGATTTGTTTCTGGCGAAGACCGATTGGGACCAGCAGAAGGAATACCAGAAGCAGGTCGAGGTCGAACGTCAGCGTATCGCGGCGGAGCAATCTCGCGAGCAAGAGCAGAACCTGCGCCAGCACTTAGAAGTGCAGCGTGGCGAAATGCTTAACCGCATCCCTGCGTGGCAGGATGAGGACACTCGCGACGCAGAGCGCAAGGAAGTGATTTCTTACGCTCAGAAGCGGATCGGGTTTAGTGAAGAGGAGATTGCAAACGCATCTGATGCGCGCGCGATCGAACTTCTCTACAAGGCGTGGCGTTGGGACCAGCTTCAAGACAAAGCCCCCGCCGCCAAGAAACGCACCCGCAAAGCACCGAAGATGGCCAAGGCAGGGCGACCAAAGACCAAGCGCGAAGTTGCTACCCGTTCTCAGCGTGATGCCCGAAAGCGCTTTGAAAGCGCCGGAACGGTGGACGCTGCTGTTGAGTATCTAATGGGCCGAAAGTAGCCCGCAAAGAAAGGAAAAGGTTATGACAACCTTCGCAACCGCCGCAGCAATCGGCGAACGTGAACAGCTTGCCGATGTAATTTATCGGATCGATCCTGCTGAAACGCCAATATTTTCAAACGTTAAGAAGGAAACTTCCAACGGTATCTTCACCGAGTGGCAGGTTCAGGAATTGGCTTCAGCCAGCGCCACGAACTATCACAACGAAGGTGCAGACACAGCGACAGCGGCGGCCACGCCGACCAGCCGTGTTGGTAACTACCACCAGATTTCCAAGAAAGTCTTCGCGACTTCTGGCACTCTGGACGCGGTAGACACTGCCGGTCGTGAGCGTGAACACAACTACCAGAAGGTGCTGAAGGCACTGGAACTGCGTCGCGACATCGAAAAGATGATTGGCGACACAGACGTTGCTCGCTCTTCTTCTGAGCCACGCAAGTCGGCGTCTCTGTCTTGCTGGATCACCAACGGCTCTGTTGGTGCTGGCGACGGCGCTTTCGCTACTGGCGACGGCACTGACGCAGTAACCGGCGGTACTGACCGCGCACTGACGCTTGCCCTCATTGAGGACGCGCAGCAGGACGCTTGGACCGACGGTGGCAACCCACGCATGATGATCATGTCGGCCACTAACAAGGCGAACTTCTCGGACCTGTCCGCGACTGGTAACCTTGTCAGCAACGACGTGAACATGACTGCTGCCAAAGAGACTACATATGTCGGCAGCACTAGCGTGTTCCTTGGTGACTTCGGCACAGTGGAAGCCACGCCGTCTCGTCAACTTGGGAATGACCGTATCTTCCTGATCGACCCGGACTTCGTGTCACTCTGCACGCTTAACGGTCGTAACTTCCTTGAGGAAGATTTGGCCAAGACTGGCGACGCAACCGACACGCACATCCTGTGCGAGTGGGCGCTCAAGCCAACTGCGCCCAAAGCGCATAGCATGATCCTTGATCTGAACGGCTCCTAATCTAGCGGGAGGGCGGCTTTGGCCGCCCTCTCCTCTATGAGGACAGAATGAAAAGATATCTATACACCGACCCGCGCACCCGCAAGGAAGTCACCTTGCAGCAGAACAGCGACGGGTCTTCTGTTATTGAGCAGCGGCAGGAATTTGGCGGCCTGCTAAAACTTAACAAGCAGATGTCGGGCGACTACCAGCCCGGCTCAATGATCGGCAACACGCAGCGTCACATGCAGCATGTGGCGGAAATCCCAAACGTAGTGTACAATCACTTGCTGGAGAAGTTTGGCCCGATGCGCGAAAACCCAAAGGCGTGGAAGGCTTGGCTGAACGACAGTGAAAACCGGGCATTCAGAACGGGCGGCGGACATTTATAATGGCGATTTCGACCTACACCGAATTGAAGACGGCAATAGCCAACTTCCTCGCGCGTGACGATTTGACCAGCGTCATCCCCGACTTTATCCAACTTGCAGAGGCGACGATGTCTCGCGAACTGGAGACACGGTCACAGGAGAAGCGCGCCACGGCGACGCTGACCAGCGGCGATGAATACATTGCGCTGCCAACAGACTTGCGCGAGGTGCGCGAGGTCAAGCTGAACACGACACCGCTGACGGTCCTGACCTATTACAGCCCGGTCGCGTTAGACAGTAACTTCTCATCCGGCGGCGTCGGCAAGCCGAAGGGCTTCAGCATCATCGGCGATGAGATGAAGATGCGCCCTGTGCCGGACGACAGCTACACCGCCGAGATTATCTATATCGGGTCGATCACGGCGCTGTCTGACAGCAACGCCACAAATAATATCTTGACCCGCTCGCCGGATGCCTACCTATACGGATCACTCGCAGAGGCGTATGCTTACCTGCTTGATGAACAGCGTGCGTCGCAGTATCTGCAACGCTTCAACCTCGCCCTTGAGCAGATCAAGGTCGATGAGCAGCGCGCGCATTACGGCACGGGTTCGCTGCAAATCAGCAGTATTTACGCCCGTCAAAACGCAGCAGTGGAGAGTTAAACAATGTCTGCAATGAGTGATTACTTAGAGAACAAAATCCTAGATCACGTTCTCGGAACAACGGCATACACCCACCCATCGACGGTCTACATCGGGCTTTCGACCGGGTCGTTTGCTGACGACAACAGCGGCACCGAACTGAGCGGCAGCAACTACAGCCGTGTGGCGGCTGCGTTTGATGCGGCTTCTGGCGGCACGACTGACAACACCTCGGCGATTGAGTTCGCTGCGGCGACAGGGTCGTGGGGTAGCGTCTCCCATTTTGGTATCTTCGATGCGTCGTCATCCGGTAACCTGCTTATTCACGGCGCGTTTACCACCGCGAAGACAATCGCATCGGGCGACGTTCTGAAAATCGCAGCGGGTGATCTCGACGTTACAGCAGCGTAGGTGCTGTTGTGGCGATCACGAAGCCGAACCTAGATCAGCTTACCGGATCGATTGACGCCTTTGTCGGCTCTTTCGATACGGACGCTGATCTGCTTCGTGCGGATTTTACCAAAGAGCCGACCCTCGAAGAACTGGACAGCATTGTCGGCAGCCTCGACAGCGCCGACGCCTTTGGCGATCTCGACAGCCTATCGTTTGACTTCTTCTCTGTCGCGGCTAGCGTAACCGGCGCGGCAAGCGTCAACGCGCAAATCCAGTTCAGCGTCCCGTTTGACGGCGCTGCGGCGATTGCGATCACGCAGTCCACAGACGCGCAGCGCGTCCAGCATATGTCCGGTTCCGCCAGCGTCGCGGTCACGACAACGGGCGACGCCAAGCGCGTCCAGTTTGTTGACGGCGCGGCCTCCACTGCGGTCACGACAACATCTGGGGCTGACCGGCTTCGCGGGTTTGATGCGGCGGTATCTGTTGCCGCCACCACCGCCGCAGCCTTTGGGCGCGTCAGGCCGTTCGACGCATCAGTCACCGGCGCTGCGTCTGTTGCCGCCACCGCAGCGTTTATCGCGCGGATGGATGGCGCTGCAAGCGTCGCAATCACAGTGACATCCGACAGCGACCGCATACGCGGCTTTGACGGTGCCGCCAGCGCCTCTGTGACGGCCACTGGCGCGTGTCTCGCCGTCTTCTTCGATACAGGTAGCGCAAGCGTGTCTATGGACGCCACAGGCGCTTCTGTGGGCGTTTTCGTTATGTCCGGTTCCGCTGACGCATCAATGTCTGCTACAATGCGCGGCAAGGTGCTGGGCGAGGACTGGTCAGAAGTCGCCGACGGCACAGAGACTTGGACAGATATCGCGGCAGGCTCTGAGGTCTGGTCGCAGGTGTCTGTAGGCAGCGAGGTTTGGCACCAGCAATGATACAGTTTGGCGAGTTTCTCCCAGATCAGCCCGATTACTCGAACCCCGGCGTCACAAAGGCCGAGAACGTCATCCCTGCGGCTGGTGGTTATCGCAGCCTGCCTGAGTTCGTTGCGTACTCCGGCGCGGCAGACGCAGACATAAATGGCGTGTTTGCGGCTAAGGACAACACCGGCAACGTCAAGCTGTTTGCGGGCGACACCACAAAGCTGTATCAATTCGACAGCAGTGATAGCGGCCTCGACAATATCTCGAAGTCCGGCAACTACACATTGACTGCGCCGGAAGAGCGGTGGCGGTTCGTGCAGTTTGGGACTGACGTGATCGCAGTCGGCGGCATTGGTGTGCCGCCACAGCGCTACACTCTCGGCACCAGCAGCCTCTTCGCCGATCTGGCTGGCTCACCGCCGGACGCTGACTTCATTGCGGTGGTGCGCGATTTCGTGTGGCTGGGCAACGTAGAGGATGGGTCGGGTAACCGCCTGCCGTACCGCGTCCAGTGGTCGGGCTTCAACGACATCACAAGCTGGACCGCTGGCACCGAGCAGTCCGACTTCCAAGACATACCTGACGCTGGCAACATTACCGGGATGGTCGGCGGTGAATACTGCACGATCCTGATGGAGCGCGCGATTGTCCGCGCCACCTACTCCGGCCCGCCGCTGATCTTTCAGTTTGACAAGGTCGAGACGGCGCGCGGCTGTCAGGTGCCGGGGTCGATCTGCAACATTGGCCACACTGTCTTCTATCTGAGCGATGACGGCTTCTATGCGTTCGACGGTCAGAGGTCTCAGAACATCGGGGCCGAGAAGGTGGACAAGTTCTTCTTCGACGACTTCAATATCGCGCACAAGGACCGCATGACATCAAGCGTCGACCCGCAGAACCAGATCGCGGTCTGGTCCTATGTGTCAAACAATAGCACCGACGCCAAGCCCGACAAGCTGTTGATCTACAACTACGCAATCGGGCGCTGGTCTACCGCCAACGTGCAGGCCGGTCTGATTGCGCCGATGTTTACGCCAGCCTACACGCTGGAGCAGCTAGACACGATCAACACCAGCATCGACGCGCTGCCTGCGTCGCTTGACAGTGCGCTGTACAAGGGAGGGCAGTTCATCTTTGGCGGTGCCGTCGGAAACAAAATACACACCTTCACCGGCGACCCGCTCGCCGCAACCATTGAGACGGCTGAGGCAGGGCTGGCGACTGGCAAGTTTAATATGATCACGCGCGTCTATCCGTATCACGAGGGCGGCAGCGTCACGATGCAGATCGGCACGCGCGGCCTGCACTCCGACACAACGACATTCACGACGGCGCAGTCGCCAAACACTGACGGCTTCGCGCCGTTCAGGGCGCAGGGCCGGTATCACCGCGCGCGCATGAACCTGAGCGGGCAGTGGTCATTCGCGCAGGGTATGGACGTCGAGGCGAGGCAGGTGGGCAGACGATGACAACGCGCGTCAGTAACTTCCGCATCCTCAACCCGATCCTTGCGACGACGCGAGAGATCGCCGAACTGCTTAACCGCACGATCAATGGCGGGCTGAATAGCTGGGATTATGTGACGCTGTCTGCCAGCGTTACCGAGACAACAAAGACAGACCCGCGCTTTTCAAAGGAAAGCGTGGTGTTTTTTACGGCGATCAACGGATCGCCTGAGCATCATCAGCCGTACATCAAATCGACATCAACTGACGGGACGATGAAGATTGGACACAAGAACCACGGCCACACACAGGAGTTCGCCTACCTTATTGTCGGGTGAATACAGGATGAGTGAACACTGGCAGCGCTGCAAGCGCTACATCGAGGACGCGCTGGAGTACGCTGGCGGGTCGCACACGATAGACGACGTGGCCGTCGCTATAGCCGAGGGGAAAGCCCAGTTCTTTCCTCTGTCAAGGTCTGCTATAGTGACTGAGATAGTCGACTACCCGCAGAAGGCGATGTGCCGGATTTGGCTTGCGGGCGGCGACTTAGACGAATTAATGCAAGCGGAGGTTGCACTCAGTGCGTGGGCCAAGACGCAAGGGTGCGACGGGATGGAGATCATCGGGCGTAGGGGTTGGTCTCGCACATTAAAAGATTACCGCGAGAGCGCGGTGGTACTGATGAAGGATTTTAGTGATGAGTAAAGGCGGAAGCACGACAAGGACGGTGATGAGCCAGACGGAGCCGCCAGAGTACGCGAAGCCGTTTCTGGAGTTTGGCCTTTCTGAGGCCAAAGAGATGTACGGCTCACCGCAGCAGTTCTACCCCGGCGCAACAACGGTTGGCTTTTCGCCAGAGAGCGAGATGGCACTGGGCGGCTTGCGGCAGCAGGCAATCACCGGCTCGCCCTTTATTGGCGCGGTTCAGGACGTAGTGATGCAGAACCTGACCGGCACAAACCCGCTGATGGCGGCGGCGTTCAGGCCAGCCATTGAGGCGGTGCAGGCCGAGGCATCAAAGGCCGGGCGCTACGGCTCAGGCTACCAACAGGCTGCACTGGGTCAGGCACTTGCGCCGATGGCGTATCAGGCGCAGCAAGCCGCAATCGCACAGGCACCCGGCGCACGCCAGTTTGGTCAGGCTGACCTTCAGACGCTGGCGCAGGTCGGCGCGGCCCGCGAGGCGCAGGATCAGGCAGAACTTGCGTCTAGCATGCAGCGCTTCCAGTTCGAGCAGGAGGCACCGCGCGCGGCTCTGGCGGACTATATGGCAACGGTTAGGGGTGGCACGATTGGCGGCCAATCAATGCAGCCAGTATTCCGTCAGCCTGCGCTTTCGGCGCTGTCTGGCGCAATGGGCGGCGCGCAGCTTGCCGGAATGATACCGGGGATGGGTGGCGGCGTTGGCGCTGGCTTAGGCGCACTCGCAGGATTGTTGGGGTAAGATATGGCAAACAGAATGACACGGCCTGTACAGCTTGGGTTTATGTCCCCGCAGCGAGCGAACCAACTGCTGCTTCAGGGCTTCCCGCAGCCAACCGCCACAGCGGCACGCATCCCGCAGTACACGACGCCGTCTGGCGCTGTGCCGCCGATGGCTCTGTCACCTTCTCAGCTTTCCGCCGCAAGGTCACAACAGCGTGCGGCGGCTGGCCCTATCATGCCACTTGAACAGGCGGCGATGCGCGGCGCATCTATCCCGCCCGGCCCACGCCTTGCGCCGCCAGCACCCCGCCCGATGCAAACTATCGGCGACGCCTTCCGTCAGCCACTGACATCACCGACGGGTCAGGGTCTGGCGGCGGCAGCGCTGACCGGACTTGAGTATGGCGGGCCGTCAATGACGCCAACATCTTTGGGTCAGGGTCTGGCGCGTATGGGCGCGGCTGGCTTAAAGGCGTTTACGCAGGCCGAGCAGGCGCGGGTGACGAGAGAAGCCGCTGAAGCTGAGGCGGAAAGAAAGAGAAGATCAGACGAGGCTCTGGCTGAATACAGGACCACTCAACTTGATCTGCGGCGCAAAGAGATTACGGCTGCCGAGCGCACAGCCGGAATAAAGGGTGGCAGGGAGACGGTTAGGCTAGAAAGAGACTTAAGAAAAGATTATGAGACGAGGGCAAAGCCGTTCTCGGACACAAGGCAGTTTTTCTCCGATGTTGTGAATTTTTCTGGGGAAGACAATAGCGCTGCTGAAGACTTGGCCTTGGTGTTTTCTTACATGAAGTTGCTTGACCCCGGCTCTGTTGTAAGAGAGGGGGAGCAGTATCAGGTCAGGAGCCTTGGAAACATACCCGACACATTCAAAGTGATTTTGTCTCAGTATGGGTTTGTTCAAGATGACAGTGGGGAAATGCAGAAGATGTTGCTGCCTCAACCGGTCAGGAATGACATCAGAGCGGCGGCCAGCGAAAAATATGCTGACCTAATCACAAACCAACACGGACTAGAGCAAGAGTATGTTGCAATAGGTGAAAGAGGCAATTTAGATAAAAACTATTTTACCCCTAAACTGAAACAAACTGGGGACATTAGAAACCCAATTTATGCGACTACCTTGGCAGAGGCAGAGGCCGTCCCACAAGGTTCGTATGTTGTTTACAACGGCAAAATGTATAGGCAGAACTAATGACATTAGTAGAAGTAGGAAAAGATAAGCCAGCGAAGGATTTACCTGCCGCTCCTACTATTGAGGAGTTTTCTCCCGATTACTGGCAGGGGTTCCGCCGAGCGCTTTATCAGGGTTTGACGTTTGGGACCGCTGACGAGATTGAGGCTTTTGTTGAAAGCAAGAGGACGGGCCGCCCATATGGCGACGTCATAAAAGATGTCAGGGGCGATATCTCTACTTTTCGGTCTGAGTATCCAAAAACGGCTTTTGGCGCTGAGATTGCATCATCTTTTGCTCCGGGTGTGGGCTTAGCGGCTGGTTTGGGCCGACTTGGGGTTGGCGCGGTTAAGTCGGCAGTAGCCGGAGGCGGGCTGTACGGATACGGCGCAGCCGAAGGAACACCTTCGGAGAGATTGCCGGAGACGATTACTGGCGCGGCTTTGGGCGGTGTTTTGCAGAAGGCCGTGCCTGTGGCTAGTGAGGCAGCAAAGTCTATGATTAAGGCTGGCGTACCTACAACCATTGGGCAGACGATTGGGGGTGCTGCAAAGACTTTTGAGGAGGCTGCGACTAGCCTTCCCTTTGTTGGCCCCACAATAGCAGAGGCTCAAAGAAGGGCGATTGAGGGATTTAATGTAGCAACTTTTAACAAAGTCCTTGAGCCAATCGGCGCGACAGTTCCAAAAGATTTAACTGGCAGGAAGGCATATGATTATACCCTTAACAAGCTAAGGTCTTCTTATCAGTCATTAGTCCCTAAGCTGGAAATACCAGAAAAATCTAACCTTATAGACCCGCTGGCGAATACCGTTGGCAATGTTAGGAAAAAATTAGGTGAAAGCCCCAAAGGCCAAGAGATATACGAGGCCTTTGAAGACCTTATCAATCAGATGGTTGATGAGACCTTTGACCCGTCTGGAGCGGTTTCCGGGAAAAGCGTTCAAGACCTTATGATAGCTTTGCGGACCACAGGAGAGGACTTTGTTATGGAGGGCGGCGGCATTGATGCCCGCCTTAGCAACATTGCCTCAACCGGGTTTAAGCAAGCCGCAGATGATGTTTGGGAGGCGCTTGCCTCAGCGAACCAACCAAACGCCGAGGCGCTAAGGTCAATCAACAAGGGCTGGGCGCTGTTTATCCCAGCCGAGAGGGCGGCAACATCCGTAGGCGCTAAGGGCGGCAGGTTCACTCCCGCCCAAATCGTGAGCGCAATTCGCGCAACTGAGCCGGGGGCGAAGAGGGCTTTCGGTGCTGGCACGGCTAGGCTTCAGCCCTTTGCTGAAACCGCAGAAGAAGTTATCGGCAGTAGATTGCCAACAAGCGGCTCTATGGAGAGGGCGTTGACAACAGGCTTGATGACCGGCGGCGGATACGGCATTGGGGGCGGAGCGGGAGCGCTGGCTCCTCTGGCGCTTTCCGCTGTTTCGTCTCCGTTATATTCTTCTGCCGGGCAAACCGCCGCGAGAAGACTTCTTCAATACGTTACTCCGGCGGCTCAGGGCGCTGTGCGTAGAGCGCCAGCAGCGCCCGGACTTTTGAGCGAGCCGGTGGCTAATGTTGGCAGGATGTTAGGATCAGGAATTTTTGGCATCCCATCCGCTGAGGCGGGCATGTTGCCCGGCGCAGGTGAGGCGCGCATCCCTGAGCAGGGCGTCGAGTACCGCACCGTCCGCGACCGTCTCGGTAAACCCGTAACGTATGCCGTCACTGAGGGCGGTGCGCGCATGACCCGCGTCACCCCATAGTGCCATAGCCCGCGAGCCGTGATAAACTGCACGCACGATAACGAAGGAACAACCTGATGGCCAAAAACTCGATCCGCGATTACGACGCAACGTCCGGCAACAACACCGACGTGCAGTCGGTTGACATATCCGAAGGCTGCGCCGCGAGCGGGATCAATAACGCGCTGCGTGAAATTATGACCGACCTCAAGAACGTCAGCACCGGCGCGGTCAATCTTGAGACGCCCGGCGCGGATCAGCTTAACGTCGACAACATCCGCATCGACGGCAACACCATCTCAAGCACAGACACGAATGGCAACGTGAACATCGACCCAGCGGGAACGGGCGATACGGTTATTGCGTCGGGCAACGTGGGCATCGGCGTGTCAAGCCCAGTCGAATTGAACGAGGCTGGATTTAGAGAGTTAATCATTGGCGGCGCAACAGAAGGTGCTGGCATTACTCTTAAAGATGCCGACGCAAACGTAAAGCTGGGTATGTTCTGTTCAGATGCGTCAAATACTGGCGTTTTACGCACCATTACTAACCATCCGCTTGCATTCCGCACCAACAACACAGAACGTATGCGTATCGACAGTAGCGGCCAAGTAATGATTGGCACAACCACTGCTGGTGGACAGTTTACAGTTACGGAAGGCGATGCGACTACAATAATTGACCGTGTTGGCACGAATGTCGCTGGCATTAAGACAGGCAGCGGCGATGATTTCTGCGTCGGTACTGCTGACTACACACAAGCAATCAGGATTAAAAATAACAGTGGTCGAATTGGTATTAACCAAACAGGTCCGGCTACTACTCTCGACGTAAACGGCACTTTAACAGTTACAACTACGGCTGGTCGTGGTCTGACGATTAAAAGCGCACAGGGTGGCACTGGTCAAAACGATGCAGATGCAGTCTATGACGCACAGGACACAGAAGGTGGTGGTGGTGGCTTTCATAAATTTTTCGTCGGTGGGAACGAAAAGGCTCGTATTGAAAACGATGGCGACATTAAAAACGTAAATAATTCATATGGCGCTATTTCAGACCAACGTATGAAAGAAAACATCGTTGATGCTGCATCTCAGTGGGATGACATCAAGGCTGTTCAAGTACGAAAATTTAACATGATTGGTTCTGACACTACACAAATAGGTGTGATTGCTCAAGAACTTGAAGCTGCGAATATGAGTGGACTTGTGTCAGAGGCAGGTTTTACAGACGATAAGCTGAACCCTGATGGCGAGTTGCGAAAGACTGTGAAGTATAGCGTTCTTTACATGAAGGCTATTGGAGCATTGCAGGAAGCTATCGCCAAGATTGAGACGCTTGAGACGCAACGCGCAGACCTTGAGGCGCGCTTAACCGCACTGGAGAACGCATAATGTCGAAAGATAAAATCGCCGATTACGACGGCACCACCGCCGGGAACAACACCGACATCGGCGGCATCTCCATTGCGGAGGGCATGCTTCCCAGCGCCGTCAATAACTCAATGCGAGAATTGACCAAGCAGCTTGGCGCTTTTGCGAATGGAACGGATGCGATTGATGCGCTGACTGTTACCGGCGACCTGACCGTTGACACCAACACGCTGCATGTCGATGCGGCTAACAATCGTGTGGGCATCAACACAACGTCAATGGATGCCGCGCTTCAAGTGCAAAACGGTGACATCACTGTCGGTTGGGCTGATAACTTTATTGGCAGTCAATTTTCAGATGGTTCAGATTTCCGTTTAGGAATGAAGTTTGGAACAGTTAATCGCACAACAAAAATTGTTGCTGAAACAAATGACAATAACGGTGAAATCACATTTGAAACAAACGGCTCAGAGAGAGCAAGAGTTACAAACAACGGCATCACCTTCAACGGCGACACGGCGGCGGCAAATGCGCTGGATGATTATGAGACTGGAACGTGGACTCCAACCATTGATAATGGAGCAAATAGCGTAACCTATTCGTCTCAAGTCGGGCGTTATACTAAAGTAGGCAACCAAGTTACATTTTCATTTCATATAGACGTAAACACTGTTGGTGGCACTACTGGTGGTCAAATTCAATTCGGAGGATTGCCATTCACTGCGTTAAACGTAGCAAGTGTTTGGGGCGGGGCATTTACTGTTTATACCGGCGGCACTTTTCAAAAGCAAAATGTGACTTGGGCAATTCAAGGCGGCACAACTCGTGTCATAGGTTATAACAACAACGGCTCAACCTTTAGAGGCAATGACTTTGATGATATTACCGGCGGCTGGTATCTTGCCGGATTTTATTTTGTTTAATAACCCCATCGGAGATGAGGGTCGGACAGTCCAACCATAGGAGATAAAAATGGCACTGACAGAAGAAACACTACAAGACAAGATTGAAGTGGTCGGTGACTACAAAGCCGTTCAAGTCAGGACGGCAACGGTCATCAAGAAAGATGGCGTTGAGATTAGCCGCAGCTTTCACCGTCATGCGCTGCAATGCAGTACAAAGTCAGGCGACACTTGGGCTGACACAGACATCTCTGGCGAAAGCACTGAGGTTCAGGGCATCTGCAACGCCGTGTGGACCGATGCTGTGAAGACTGCATACCAGACTGCAATGGATGCACAAGAGACACCATAATGCCCGAAGAGCAGAAAATCTTTGTTGATGTTGCGGCGGGTACAGGCACTGCTGCCGCGATGATGGATATGGCACCCAACGCCGTGGCTCTGATCACTGGCGTCTGGGTGTTAATCCGCATATGGGAAACTGAGACGGTAAAGCGACTGACGGGGCGCGACTGATGTGGAGATTGTCCACGCCTTTGTGCTGACGGTATGGATCGGCCTCAATGACGACAAGAGGAAGGTCAGCGACGATATGTTTTTCGAGAGCGTGGACCGATGCGTCTACTTCGCAAAGCGGCTCCACGCACAAGGCCAAGACGTGACAGCGGTGTGCCTGCCAGTTAAGGTGGGTCCAGAGCAGGAGATTTACAAGTGATACAAGTGCCGATGATCGATCTGATCCAGACCACGCTGATAGTCGTCGCAATCGTGATGTTGGCGAGGCGGTAATGATCGACCCGATCTCAGCTTTCAGTATGATTAGCAGCGCCGCTGGGGCCATCAGTGGCTCCATCAAGGCGGGCAAAGACCTGTCGTCCCTTTCGGGGCCGATCTCGCGCTATGCGAAGGCTGAGGCGGAACTGAACTTCGGTGCGGCGCGAAAGAAGAAAAGCATCTTCAGCAAGATGAGTGGCGCAGAGCAGTCAGGCATCGATGAGTTTTTCCGCAAAGAGGAACTTGATAATCTGCGTAAAGAGATGCGGTCGATCTTCCAACTGTATGGCAAGCCCGGCGCGTGGGAGCGCCTGCAAGCTGAGATCGCCCGGCAGCGTCAGATGCAGAAAGACGAACTGGAGCGCCGCGCCAAAGTGCGAGACGCCATCATCCTTTGGACCGTGCTGCCAGCGATCTTGATTGCCGGTGCTGGCGTTCTCTACTTTTTTGTGACGTTCCTCAAAAATCAGTAACGTGCCACCGTCCGCCACAACGACGGGTCTGCAAGGCGAGTACATAGCGCTCGCCGCGATCCTTGATCTGGGATGGAAGGCGGGGCATGCGCCGATGGACGGGATCGATGTGGTCGCGTGGCATGAAAACGACTTCATGCGGGTGCAAGTGAAAAGCGCCCGGCTGCGGAAGCAGCGAGATCGAGGCGCGCTGACCTACCACCACCAGCTTGGATCGGGCCGCGATAAGAAGACCAGACCCGATCAGCGTGTGTATGATATCCTCGCCCGCGTCGCCATTGATCAGCGGCGCGTGTTTTTTTCTGCGGCGTGTGGCATAAATAAGTTATCGGAACGGCGCAGCCCGGAGTTTTACGCCCGGCCTGACCTCGAAGAGGACAGTTGGCAGCGCGCCGTGGCAATCGTTATGGAGACGAGAAATGGATAAATTGATTGAGATGATCAAGCATCACGAGGGTGTGCGTCACAAGCCGTACTACGACACGGCCACACCGCCGAAGCTAACCATTGGCGTGGGGCGCAACCTAGACGACAATGGCCTGTCCGATGACGAGATCGACTATCTTCTGGCGAACGATCTCAAGCGCTGTCAGGCGGAGGCAGAGACGTACCCGTGGTTCAGCGATCTGAATGAGCCGCGAAAAGCCTGCATCATTGGGCTGCTCTTCAATCTTGGCAAACCGCGTTGGGATAAATTCGTCAAGGCTCAGGCTAGGCTGGCAGAAGGGGCGTACACCGAATGCGCCGCAGAATTGCTCAACAGCCGCTGGGCGGCGCAGGTCGGAAAACGCGCCGAGGACACCGCCGCGATGATGATCAGCGGGGAGTGGATGGATGGCTGAGTTGACGATGGAGCGCATACTGAAGTGGCGGCTTCTGGTGCGCGGCATGATGCTGGCTTTCACGCTGATGGCGTGGAATGTCTGCGAGTGGTTTATGGGGCTTGGCCTAAACGGCACGCCGCCAGCCACAACGCAGCAGGCGGCTTTCGTCAGTACCATCGTCGGCGCTGCCACCGGATGTTTCGGCATCTTTGTCAATTCGGAGTCGAAGGAATGAAGTGGCTGCTGTTATTGTTGATTATGGAGGCGGACGGGCAGATCACGTCGCACGTCCTGTCGGCGCATGAGACGATGGCTGAGTGCCACGTCGCCGGGACGTACATCAACTGGGAAGAGCGCATGCCCGTGAACAAGGACATGCTTTGTTTTGCAACGGATATGAAATTTGAGGTGATGGAATGATACAGGCATTGATACCCGCAGTGTCGGGCATCCTCGACAAGTTTATTGAGGACAAAGACCAACGCGCCAAGCTGGCGCACGATCTTGCGACGATGGCGGAGCGTCACGCGCAGGAGCAGATACTGGCGCAGATTGAGGTGCTGAAGGCCGACGCGAAGGGCAACTGGTTTCAGGCGTCGTGGCGTCCGCTCATTGGCTGGATTTGCGGCCTGTCTCTGGGCATTAACTATATGGTCAGCCCTATCGCCGCAGGCTTTGGCGTCGTTATCCCGCAGGCTGATATGTCCGTTATGATGCCATTGCTTTTTGGTATGCTCGGCATCTCTGGAATGCGGTCATATGACAAGATGAAAAAGACCGACACCAAATAAAAAAAGACCCCGCCGAAGCGGGGCCAGTTCTCTAGGGAGGAATACTAAGGATCGTAACGCTCGGCGGTCTCCTCGTCAACATCACCTGAGCCGCCGCACAGTTCGCACTCCATCTCGCGGTCTTCGATCTCACCGCCGCGCCACGCCATTGGTGCCGCGACGCCGACTTCATACACGGCGACACCTCTGCCGCCGCATGATGGGCAAGTGGTCATGCGACCCCCCATTCGTTAGCTGCTTGCTGCGCGGCAGCCTGTAAGATGAGGCGATGCTTGTCTGTGCCTACCTTAACCGGAATGTCACGCATGAAATCCCGCCCATTGCGCGTGAAGTGGATGCGGTTTGCAATGGTGTCCTCTTGCACCATCACGCGGCCTTTGTCGTCCCGACGAGCGCGGAAAGCGTAAGCCTTGCCGAGGTGCCGAACTATCATCGGCTTCCAATCGTGAAACATCATTTGTCTATCTCCCTTCGATGATGGAGGTGGGGCCGTTAGGCCGCCACCAATTCTTTGTGAGCGTCAGCCCAGACAATAAGCAGGTGGTAGCATTTGTCGATCTGCTCATCAGTCATGCCAAGTTCATCACGCGCGATGTTTACGGCGATAAAGGCATGCCCATAAGAGATGCGACTGCGGCGGGCATACTCGTCATAATCGTCGTCCTTGACGAGCGCGGTTGCCGCGTGCCTGTCCCAGCTTTCTGCTTTGTGCTGGTGGCAAGCAAAGTCCACGAAAGTCTCAAGCTGTGCCTTGGTAAGTTTTTTCATCGTCTGTCTCCCTTCGATGATGGTGAGGGGTGGGGTTAAACCCCCACCCATCCGTTCTTCTCGCGTGAGAACTCAGCCACAACCTCTGAGGGCTGACCCCACTCCCTCTTGATCAGGCGAGCGCGGATAACGCTGCCCACGCGGTTCTCGACGCGCTGACCGCCGGATATCCAGCCACCGCGCTCGACCTTGTCCCACTCGATCAGATGGTTCTTGATCTTGCCGGACTTCTCGCCGCGAACGTAACGGGGTAACTTCTCCAGCATCTCGGCTGGCATAACGCGAGCCGCGTAATCAGCGCCAAAATCTGTCCAAAGCCAAGCGTCACGGGTGGTGATCTCTGCGTGGTTTGTCATCTCAATCTCCCTAGTAACCGTCTACGTTCTGTCTACATAAACAAGATAAGGCGGTATCAACGTAATATCAATACCGCCCGTGTCGTTTTTTTATTTTTTTTTACAGCACTTCGATTGAGCGTGTCTCGCCCTTTCCGCGCCTCAGTCTGCCGCGACCCTCAAGCCGCTGCATCATTGTGTGCGCCGCACCGTGCGATGTGCCGGTAGCTGCCGCCACCTCCCGCACTGACGGCGCGTAGCCGTACCGGCGGATGTGCCGGTCAATCATCGTCAGCACCGTGTGCTGCTTCGGGGTCAGGGATTTCATCTATACCTCCTTGATGGTCAGG
>Ga0181412_1000111_pt1 | contig 32276 bp, 25 predicted proteins | sample 35SPOviralmetaG_FD_130113 | JGI IMG/M metagenome (GOLD analysis project Ga0181412, IMG submission 130113) | Marine viral communities from the oligotrophic San Pedro Time Series (SPOT) site, San Pedro Channel, CA, USA - 35 SPOT_SRF_2012-08-15 | ecosystem: Environmental > Aquatic > Marine > Strait... | reverse complement strand
CTCTTGTGTTGGTGAAGAATAAATTTGCACCTTCACTTATATCTGCTGTGGTAATACCATCTACAAATACAATATTATTGTCTGCTAAGTCTCTTACTCTACTCATACCGGCATGTACCTTATATCTATACTTTGATTAAGCAGTGGAGCACTACCAAATGTTAATGTAGTGCCACTTACACTGTAATCACTTGGAGGCAATATTAGTCCATCTAATATTACTAATACGCTATTAGCTGTATGCCCTGCTGGAATTGTATATGCTGTAGCTGAATTATTTCCTGTGTATTGATTACTAGTGTATGTTAAATTAAGTTTTACATTTGTAACACTGTCATCAGCTGGAACACTAGCATTTGCATACGGCAATCCAAGAAAGCGAACATATATTCTAGCATTAAGTGCTGGAGCACTAGTGAATGTTAGTGTTGTTCCACTAGTTGTGTAGTTTTCAGTAGGTTCTTGTACAACATTGTCTACCATTATCAATAGTGCTTGTGCTACACCAGGGTCTGTGCTTAATGTAAATGCTGTGGTTGTGTTGTCACCTGTAAATGTTTGTTTAGTATATGCTCCTGCCGCAATTTTGTCAATGGTTATTGTGCCATCTTGTAGTTTTGCACCAGTGATACTTGAATCTGCTACAGTACCAACGGCAAGTGCAACTCCATAATAACGTACATATACTTCCACACCTTGTGTTGGCGCCGCCGAAAGTGTTAGTGTTGTTCCACTCACTGTATAATTTGTAACTGGTTTTTGTTGTACATTTGCAACGTAAACTGTTATAGCGTATGGTGATCCTGGATCAGTTGTCAATGTGTAAGCAGTTTGATTTGATCCTGCTGTAAATGTATCAGCATTGTAGTAATCACCAGCTTGTATTTTGTTTAGACCAATTGTACCGTTTTGTAGTTTAGCACCTGTAATGCTGTTATCTGCTACTGTTCCAACTGGTAGTCCTACTCCATATCCTCTTACTTCAACTATTTGTCCATTAGTAGGTGTACCTCCTAATGTTAATGTTGTTCCACTTACTGTATATCCGCTTGCTTTTTGTGGAACACCATCTACAAAAACTTGCACTGCATTTTTACTACCAGGATCACTGCTTAATGTAAATGCCGCTGTACTGCCATTTGCAGTAAATTGATCTGCAAACACATTGGTTGGATCCAACATACTGTTTGTAATTAAGCTAGGCTGAAACTCACTGCTGGCACTCACATACTTGAGTATTTCTCCATTAGCAACACCACTTGCATCTACATCACTTAAATCACTAATAGCAGATACACTGCTAGCAATTGTAATTGTTTTTGTTGCACCTGTTCCGCTTGCAGTAACACCTGCACCAACAAAGTTTAGTATAGATGCACTAGTTGATAGTGCAGAACCTTCATCTTGCACTGTTAGTGTACTACCAACTGTGCCGGGTTCAAATTCACTATTACTAGCATTCCAAATAAGTGCTTGTCCATTTGTAGGTGCTGAAGTTGTTATATCTACATCTGACAATGCATCAATGCTTGCCGCGGCAATACGTGCATCAGCTCTTGCATTTGTAAAATATAAATTACTTGAACCTTCTGCTACTGTATCAGTGTTGCCTTGTGTAAAAGTTAATACGCCTGTAGAGCTATTGTATGCTAGTTGTGTGCTATTTTCACTGATTGCACTTCTTGCTCTAGCATCTGTAAAGTATAAATTTGTAGATCCTTCACTTAGATCATCTGTATCTTTACTTGCAAAATCTGTATTAAAATCACTTGTTGCATAACCAGTTATTGTTCCAGGTTCAAACTCACTGTTAGATGAATTCCAAATAAGTACTTGCCCATTTGTTGGAGCAGAAGTAGTTATGTCAACATCTGATAAATTTCCTATACTTGCGGCTGTAATACGTAAAGTTGCACGAGCATCTGCTCTAGCATCAGTGTAATATAAATTCGAACCTTCTGTAATGTTAGTTGTTGAAAAATTACTAATATCACTGACTTGCCCAGTTACATTTCCTGTAAGATTTCCGTGTACTCTTGCAACAACTAATTCTTTATTGAAGTTCCATCTATCATTTGAACTGGTATATGTTAAGGTTGCACTTGCACCATCAACTGTGATACCTGCGCCATTTGCCGCGGCGGCATTACCAGCACCACTAGCTATAGTGATATTAAGGTCATCTACGTCTAATTGGGTACTATTTATAGTGGTGGTTGTTCCATTTACGGTAAGTGTACCGGTTACTGTAAGGTTGTTGCCAATTGTTACATCATTGGGCAAACCTATTTGTACTTGATTGTTTGTAACTGCTGTTTCTATCTCGCTGGTTGTTCCAGCAAAAGTAAGGGTATCAGTTCCTAATGTAATTGTGTCAGTACCACTATCTCCTGCTATATCTGTAGTGGTAACAATGTTTACGCTTTGAGTACTAGCACTGGTTATGCGTCCTTTTGAATCTACTGTGATTACTGGTATAGCACTACCACTACCAAAACTTCCTGCACTCACTCCGCTGTTTGCAAGTGTCAGATTAAGTGCTACATTGGCTGTACCATCAAAACTTACAGCTGGTGCAGTTGCATCACCTGTTGCACTAAAATTTCTAGCTGTTTGCAATGCTGTAGCTGTACCAGCATTACCAGAAATAGTTGTAGGTGTAGTACTTGCAATTGTTAAACTATTAGCAACATCATTGTAATTAACTGTAATATTATTGCCAGCAGTAATCAAATTACTTACAAAATCATCTGTTCTTTCTTGTGTTGTAAAAAGATTTGCTGTGCCTTCACTAATATCATCACTGTCAAATACTGTATTAACATTGATATTTGCTTCCCATATACCTGCTGAACTGTTATACTTCCAGCCACGGCCCAAGGCTACATAAACTTGACCATTTACGGGACTTGCTGGGAAATTAAGAGCCATATGTATATCCTATCTGCTATACATATTTATGTTTATCTATGCAGACTCTAATGCTGTTATTCTAGCTTCTAATGTTTCTATTTTTTCCATTGCTTCTTGCAATGCCTTTATAGCTATCCACGTCATTTGTTGTTCTTTTACAGCCAATCTTGTTTCTTCATCAGTACTTTTAAAATCAGTTACAACTTCTGGGTTATGAGATTCTACATCTTGAGCAATAACTCCGTATTTTTTATCATCGCTATCTTCGTCTTTGTTAAAATGAAATCTTTTTAGTTTCCATTTTTTTAATGTTTCCCATTGCGAAGACATGTTTTCTATATTTTTCTTTTCACGCTCATCTGAAAGGTTAACGTTATTACTTTGATAGTTGTATATACCGCCATTGGCATTTACATAGAATTTATAGTTAGCAGTATCGTGCAAATGCAATGTGTTGCCAGTTGATTTAGTGTAGTAAGTGGTTCCATTTTGATCAAGTATTACTCCTGCTGATGCTACAGTATATGATGTTTTACCTATGTACATGCTACCAGTATTGTCCAGAGTAATTTCTCTACCAGCTACACCTTTACCATAACCAGTGTAAAACTTCATTTTGTTGGTATCATTGTTATCAACATAAATTCCACGTCCATTAGCATCAGTAACAAAGGCGATTTGAGCATCACCAGCACTTGTACCGTAAATACTCAACTGACCATGAGTATTATTCATACTGCCTTGTAGTCGTGCGGTACCAACCGAATGGAATGTAAAATTAGGAGTTGTTCCAATACCAACTTTTTGGCTTGCATCTATAGTAATAGCAGTGGTGTCGTTAGTAGCAAAAATTAATGGTTGATTTTCACGCTGAGTAATCCTTGCCGCACCTCCATCATTTCCTATAACAAAACCACCTAATACTTGTGTTGTATGTGTGCTATTATTGAAAGCTAGATAAGTCTGTGTTCCACCGTATAAACGTAAATTATAGCCAGCAGTTAAATAATCAGTGGGAGTGATACCAATACCCACGTTGCCTGACGCATCAATCCTCATCTTTTCAGTTACTAATGTGCTAGAAGCTCCTCCACTGTTTGTTGCAAAAGTTAACGCACTTGTAAACGCAGGGTCGCCTGCCGCAGTCTGATTAGCATGTCCTACCATCACTGCTTCGATTTTTGCATATTCTCGAATGGCAGTATTTCCGTAATCTTCGCCTTTAAAATCTATACCAACACCATAACCACCATATGGGTAATGTCCCGTTGCGTCTAAGGTTAATACAGTTTCTACTGTGTTTCTATTTCCACCACTCGGGTTTCCCACTTTTCTTACATGCAGGGGAGAGCTAGGAGCAGTTGTACCAATACCAACATTGCCGTCTGATTTTAATGTCATTCTAACTGCACTTGTTGTACCAGCATTTCTTCCTCTAAAATGAAGATCAGCAAGATAGTTAGCAGTCTGTTTTGCATACATAGACCAAACGCCTGCACCAGCAGTTTTTGATCTCATTACTATACCAGACTCAACACCTACAGTGTTTTGTCCATTTGTAATCTTAAGAAATGCTGGATGATCTTTACCATACATAGAATCACTATCAGCCCAGTTACTTGTACTCTCTCCAAAAATGTTTAGTCCACATTGTGGAGTACTTGCATTAATACCAACATTACCATTTGATTTTATAACAATATTTCTACCATGATCTCCATAGGCAATTTGTACAGTATCTTCGCTTTCGTCCCATCTAAACTCTGCTTTGGTTGTGCCTGAACTGCCATTTGTAATTTTGAAAATGCCATCATCACTTGAACCATTATCATCAGTGTCAGTTTGTAAGTTTAGAATATTGTAACTAGCACTTTTGAAGTTTGAACCTACACCTATAACATCAATACCATTGGTAGTTGTTTCTAACTTTTTATCATTATCCCAATATAGCTCAATGGCTCCGTTTTGTACTGCTCGAATTGCATTATCTGCACCACCGTTTGTTGCATTAGTTTGAAATAAAAATCCAGTCCTTGCTCTTTGTATAATTCTTCCACCTACATGATTTCTAATATATCCGTCTGTACCATCATAATAAATCTCTAAATCAGAACCACCGCCAAATTTGGCTTTGACATTATCACCATGTGACACATCGCCAGTTAGTGTGCCACCAGCAAGTGGCAGATATGAACTTACGCCTGTAGATATTTGGCTATTGACTTGTGCTTGTGTATATGTTTCAGTTTTTAAATAGTAAGCACTGTTTGTGAGCAGTTCATATATTTGTACATCAATTACATCACCACTTAGTAAATTGTAAGTAAAGTTTATACTTGTTCCGCTAGTTGCAACATAGTCATCACTCGAGCCTTCTACTTGCTTAACACCATTTCTAAATACAACTATATTTTGATTACCTGTTGTGGTGTAATTTAGTACATGTCCTGCTGTACCAGTACCAGTACCTACTCCGGTTGCTGTAAACTGTGTTCCTACGTTATTGTCTGCTGAACCAATACCTGTAAAGCTGGTGTTACCTGCACTTATAATTTCATATTTGTAACCTATTACAAAAGCACCTGCTGTTACTGTAATACTATCTTTACCACTCAAAGCATTGGTAGTACTAGCAATATCATAGGTATGATTTCTAAAAGTAGTATTAGCATCACTGGCTCCGCCACCACCACCACCGCCTCCGGCTGGTACAGCGTCTACAAATGCACTGCCTGTGTATACTTTTAATTTTGAATTTAAACTGTCAAAGAAGAAACTACCTTGTGCTGGAGTACCTGTATAACTGGTTCCGTATTGTACTGTGGCATTGTTTACACTACCTCTTAAACTACCTGCGGTCAGTGTACTTGCTTTTACTCTAGCATCAGTATAGTATAAATTACTTCCTTCACTGAGTGATCCTGTGTCTTTGGTTCCTAATCTTGTATCAAAGTCACTGTTGTGTCTTGCGGTTGTATAATATAAGTTACTTGAACCTTCACTGAGGTTATCTGAAGTAAGATTACTTAAACTACTCACTGTTCCTGTAACGTTTCCAGTTACATTTCCTTCGACATTTGCTAATAAAGTACCAGTTGTAATTGTTAAATTACCTGTACTTGCTCCGGTAAATGTTCCAGTACCAACAATAAATTTATCTGCACTTTCATCAAATCCTATAAATGCATTGGCTTCACTGCCTCGTTCAATTACAATACCACTGTCATTTGCAGGTGTACCGGAAGTTCCTGTGCCCAGTTCTATCAAAGCATCTTCAACTACTGTATTGGTTGTACTAATTGTAGTGGTTGTACCATTTACTGTCAGGTTTCCGCCAACTGTAATATTTCCACTGGTAACTATATTTGTTGTACTGCCGCCGCCTAAATATGTTTGAACTCTAGCATCAGTATAATATAAATTTGTGTTTTCTGTAATACCACTTGTGTTAAGTGTAATATTTTGACTTCCATCAAATGCTACCCCTGATATTGTTCTTGCATTCGCAAGTGTAGTTGCAGTATCAGCAACAATAGTTAAATTATTAATAAAGCTAGCGTTGACTCTAGCATCTATAGCACTGTTTGCTCTAGCAGTTGTATAATACAAGTTACTAGAACCTTCGCTTAATCCATCTGTATCTGTAGGACCACCAGCATCATCTGCTATTACCCAAGCACTACCATTGTATTTTAATATTTTGCCATTTGCCGCGCCTGAAGTATTAACATCTGATAATGCACCAATACTAGCCGCCGCTATTCTTGCGTCTGCTCTTGTGTTAGTATAATATAGATTACTACTGCCTTCTGTTATGTTGTCTGTAGTTTTTGCCGCCAAGTCTGTATTGAAACTACTGGTGGTATATCCTGCCGCTCCGGCAATAGTAAGTGTGCCGGCGGCATCATCATAGGTTGCTGTAATATTACTGCCACCAACAATTAATGCATTTACTCTGTCATCTACTCTCTCATTGGTAAAAAATAAATTTGTAGAACCTTCAGTAAGTTCATCTGTATTGTCTTGTGTTGATAGTTGGCTTGCTATATATGCTTTAACACTTTGCTGGCTCGGTACTTTAGTTGCACTGTCTGTTGCAAAGTTATCTTCATCTAGTAGATGATTGCTTATATCACTTACTGTTCCTGTAACATTTCCTACTAGATTAGTAGCCAAAGATTTATTCATTGCAAATGTATCACTAGCACTTACATATGTAAATGTAGCGTTAGCGCCATCTACAGTAAGTCCGGCACCATTTGCCGCCGCCGCAGATGCGGCTCCTTTTGCTACTGTAATATTGATATCATCAACATCTAATGTTGTACTGTTAATTGTAGTTGTACTACCATTTACAATTAAATTACCACCTACAGTAACATCGCCTGATGTAGTTATAGTTGCAAGGCTTCCACCACCTGCAAAAGTATTAACTCTTGCATCGGTGTAATATAAATTTGAACCTTCAGAAATTCCATCAGTGTTGAGATTTATATTTGTAATAGCACCTGTGCTATTGTTTACATCCAAACCACTAGCAAAGTTACCAAGTTCGAAATTTTTACTGAGAGCCATATGTATATCCTATCTGCTATACATATTTATACTAATTATGATGGCTTAGTGGGCCACGTAACTGAGCTTGGATCTAACATTCCATTTAATAGTTTTGGATCAGCTGACGCTGGTAAGTCTCTGAGTGCTTTGCGATAGTTTTTCCATGCTGTACTCATTGTTACATCACTGTTGCCCATCCAGTCAGTTTCTGCTAATCTGATATCACGTTCTGCTCTTAATAGCTTCATAGGTTGTGCGGCAGTTAGTGCATCTCGTTTGGCTACAACTGCTTCCCAAGTTGTACCCCAGTCTGATTCTTTGTTGCTTTCAATAGCTGAACCATTGGCATCTGCACCTGTAACTTTGGCATACATGGTTGCAAATTCAGCTTTACTAGTAGGTTCTCCTCTGAGTACCCATTCTTGAATGCCTAGTTCAGTTAATGCTTGTGCTATATCTGTCATTTATATATTCCTTTGTTATCTATATTTATCCTACTAGGTAACCATAAAATACTGTGTGGCCACTTCCGTTATCATCGTATATATTTCCGTTCCAATCTGAACTACTACTTCTACCTATAACTGTTTCTAAATAATCATTTTGAGCAACGTCAATTACATCTGTGAGAGCAAAAGTATGATACGAGTTGCCTGATCCCCATCCATCCGATATTGCTTCAGCCCCTTGCAATGATCGAGTAGGATAACTACTACCATTTTTTTTCACATAAACGGACATATATCTTGTTTCAGTATTAGCACTAGGATTGCCTACTACAAATCTAAGACCTACTAGATATTTGCCTGCCGTACTTATTGTTACTCTTGAGGTTGATGCACTACATCCTTGTGAAAAATCAACTTGTCTGTAAGTATGTACAGTAGAATTGTTTATAGGTGGAACTAATGTTGCTCCATTATATCCATTTAATCTCCAGCATGGTTGATTGCTATTCGTTACTGCACCGCCAAAAGCAGTAGCACCACTAGTTGCAATAGTCATTGCATTGGTTCCATTAGTATGCTGTAGCTGTTGAACTTTTAGTATGCTCATACTGCGATCTCCCACAAAGTAAATGTCCATCGGCTTGTTGGTGCGTATGTACCAGCATTATTTGGAAACCATAAAGACCCACCGCCTGGTTGTATTTGAAACATTGATTGAACTGCACTGGTTGTTCCGGCAGTGTAAGTAAACTCATATGAAGATTGCCAAGAAAGAGGTTCACCAGATGCTTGAATATACCCGTCGCCCCATATTGCTTTAATTCCGGTGTTGCCTCCAGTATTTTCAACTCGAACGCCGTAGTAAGCATTAGTACCACTTCTCCATACTGCTACTGTAGCTTGTCCAAGTATAGTACTTGTTGAAAACTTAGGAGTAATACTATTAATTACAACAGTATTTCCCCAAACATTTGCATTCGAATATTGAGTATTATTGCCTTTTGCTGACACACATTGTATAACGTGTCCTGGAATATGCACACCATGGTTAGAACTTTTTTCTATTAGATTATCAACATACAAAGTACTCATGGTGCAATCTCCGTAACACAAACGTATATAACTGTTCCACTATCAGCGGCGTTGTCATTGCGTCTTGTGCCGAAAGTTATGCTGTGTTGATTAACATCGCTTGCTCCAAAAAGTGCAACTTGGAGAGTCGTTCCAGCCGCTACGCTAGGACTAAACTGCTGACAGGTGCTGGGTTCACCGAAAGCATGGTATATGTAGTTGTAACTAGCAGATCCAGCAAGGGCATCAATAGCATAAAATGCATAGTTACCGTTGGAAAAAGAAACATTATGACGATTGGGTTGATAACCTCCAATACCTGTATAATCTGTAGAAGCTGAACTTACACTTCCGGACTTGTAACCTAATGCTAGTGCAACATCAGTATCACTATTACTAGTCATCGAAGTTAAAGTACCTATACCACAAAATGATTGAACTATAAATGTGCTATTTGTTACCTTGGTAGTTATAGCACAATCTAGTAATTTTACTGTAGCGTTTCCTTGAAGGACTACTCCGGTATTATTTTCTGCATTAACCATTTGTATTGGAGTGCCAGTAGGCATCGCTATGCTACCCGCTGAAGTCGCTCCTTGAATTGTATCTACTTTTAATATGCTTGCCATCTTATACTATTGTCCATGAGCTTCCGCTGGGTATTGTAACCGTTGCGTTTAATGTTATTGGTCCAGCCATCATACTATTGCTACTCGCTGGTATGTCTATATTACTACTTATCGTGTTGGGATTTGTTATTGCATCTTTTATATGTAAACTTGTGCCTGGAGTTAGTATACCAATACCAACATTTCCACCATCTCCCTGCAATGCTATGTTATATGAAGTATCATTATTAACTCTTACTCCTTGTATATTTAAATACCCACCTGTTGTTGTACCAATCTTTAATTCAAGATTATCCGCAGTATTTTGGAATGTACCAACATATTCGGCTGTCGTTCCGTGTGACACATCAAGTTTATAATCAGGAGTATTTGTACCAAAACCAACTCTGTCGTTTGCCGCATCTGCATAAACAAGGTTTTGGTCATTAAGACCTTCAATTCTAGTATATGAATTAATGCCTGATTCATTGATAACTAAACCGCCGTGTGCCCACCACAAGCGATTATAATTAACACCATCAATAAGCGACCAAAATTGCATTGCACCACGTTCTGCTCCTGCTGTGTTACCATAATTCATAGCTAAAACTTGAGCAAAAAGGTGTTTGTCACCATTGGAATTATTTCCATGAAAAAGAAGATTACCTAAATAATCGTAAGTGGCAGGGGTTGATGAATTTTTATATAAGTCTATGTCTGGTGCTGTTTGCGTACCATCAATTGTTGATTCTACTATTAAAGTAGAAACTGTGCTGTCATTCGTAATATAAACTTTGCCTGTACCATTTGGAGATAGATTAATATTTCCATTGCTATCTGTAGAACTTATAGTGTTTCCATCTAATTTTAAATTATCTATTTCTATGTTAGCAACATTTGTTATATTTTTTGTATTTGCATCCAAGTCTCCACCAAGCTGTGGAGTAGTATCTGCTACAACATCACCACCGCCTATAGTAATTGTTTTGGTTGCACCTGACCCCGTAGCTGTTACATTACTGCCAACAAAATTTAATGTAGTTGCCGCTGTGGATAATGCACTGCCTTCTTCTTGTACACTAATACCTGCGCCTATATCTTCATAAGAACTGCCATCATTTGTAAATTGCCATTTATCAGTAGTTTCATTCCATCTTAGAACTACATTTGTACCTGTACCTCTTTCAACTTCGATACCTGCATTTTGACTAGGTGTACCAGTTTCATCACTGTTAAGTTTGAGAATATTGTCGCCAATGTTTACTTCATTAGAATTTACTTGAGTAGTTGTACCATTAACTGTTAAGTCGCCTGCTATAACAACTGTGCCTGTGTTGTCGCCATGTGTCGCAGGATCGATTGTTAAACTGCTAGGACCTCTGATATATCCACCAGTGCTTATATTGTCTGCTGTTAATAAACCACTTACTGTAACATTACTGCTAAATGTTCCACCATTGGCTTTGCTTACTGTATCTGTAGATTCAAATACATCAGTTGCTACAACACTTATTAAATCATTAGTAGCCGCCGCACTTGCAAGAACAATACTAGTTCCGTTTGTTGCTGTAAAATCTGCTTCTTCTAGTCTAGCACCATTAAAAAATACCTCGACATTTCCAACATTGTATGCTAGTATAGTGTTGTTACTATCTGCACCAGTGAATGTGGTTTGACTGCTGGTAGCAGTGTAGTTAAATTCTTGTTGTGCGTTTCGTATAACAACATTATCTGGACGATTACCTAAATATGGCATAGACTATTCCTTTGTTATACATATTTATGTTTAACTTGGCTTGGTAGGCCATACAACATCTGCTGTAGTTGTCGCTGTGGTTATATCTCTAAGTGCAGTTCTATAAGTTGCCCAAGGATCTTTAATATTGCTAGGAACGTCTGCACCTTGTGTCCAGTCACATTCAATTAACAATTTGTTTCTATACTCTCGCATTTGATCCCAAGTATCTAGTTCTCTGTGTTCTGTTATCATAGCATCTGTGATTTTATCACTACCAACTATTTCTTGTACGGTTTTTCCATAATCTTCATGTTCTGGAGGTACAGGAACTTCAAAACTTGGATCATAACTATATTCTACACCATCAATTAAGATTGGATGATATAACCAAGTTGCACTGTATTCAAATTGTTCGCTCATATTTTCTCTTTCTTTTAAACTTATGCATGTAATGCATATGAATTTATGGAACTCATAGTACTAGTTGTTGGATAAAACTCACTGTGTGCTATTTCTATTTTTACCATATAATATACATATGCTGGTATACTAATTGAAACATCAACAATTTCAGCACTACTATTACCAGGAGAGCCGCCGGGCAAATTAAGCGATAACCTGCCACTACCTGGTCCATTGTAAATATCTCTATAGTCTAGACCATAACTAGGACTATAGCTACCATCACTTCTACCATGTCCTAATAACCAATATTCACCTTGTGATGTTGTACTATAGTATGTTTGAAACAAAGTGATGTGTACACTACCATGACCCCAATAGTGTCTTCTGTATCTCAATAGATTATATGTTGTAGTGCTTGATCCTGCACCATATAATCTATAATGTATATTACTGCCTTGGCTGTCATTGTGTTGTACTCTTGACCAGTTATTTTTACTTTTATGTACAATTTGACCACCATACTCGTCAATTCTAAAACGTCTTGTTGGTCCACTGCCTGGGCCTATACTGTCATCTTTTGTATAAAAATCTAAATGAGCTGGAGCACTTGAACCACTGTGATTTGATGCGGCAACACCTTCAATTTTAGCATCAGCGGCGGCATTGGTATTGCCATCTGCATATCCTTTAAAACCAATGGCTCCCATCTTCTGTCCTGATGTAGCAGAGCCACTCCAATATGTTGACAGTAAAATTCCACCGCCATTACCAACTACTGCTACAATGTTATCTAATGGATTGCCGGTGGCAGTATTAAGTCCTAACTTACCGTCTTTGGTAAATCTCATTCTCTCAGTAAAAGTAATTTCAGCGCCTGCTGTACCTGCAGTTTCTTCCATTTCCCAACTGATGTAATCGTCTACATGTACTTGTCTATTGGCTTTACCACTGGCTATGTATTTGTATCCACTTGAGCCAGCGCCATCATAATACCAGTTGTGACCTATTTGCATACTGCCGTCTGTGGCGGCAAGTACACCTCTAGTATCCAATTGTACTCTTGCACCAAATACATTTGACCAAGCACTGCTCACTGTAACATTATCACCTATGCCAATGTGTCCATCTGCATGTATTGATATTCTTTGTGTTTCTTGAGTTGTAAAAGTCATTTTAGCTGGTACACTGTTATTAAAAGCACCAGTTTGTGATACTTGTATCATTGCACCAATGTCAGCTACTGCACTGTTATTAACTCCGTAGAACCTAATCTCACCTAGTACATCTCCACTAGTAGTAGAAGTATAGTTACCGCTTGTGGCAGGAGTTTTATAAAAATTCAACATACCAGTGTGACCATCAGTAGCACTACGGCTCATTATTGATATGATAGAACTGCTACTGGTTTTTGTTAAGCTAATATTACCACCGCCAGTTGTTTCTGCAATATCACCAAGTTGTAAATCACCACCTGTAATCCAGCTTGTGCCGTTTGTGTCTAAAACTACTTTGTTAACGCCAGCATCTCTTAATCTCAAATAACCACCGTCTAAAGAGTTACCGCTTGAACCTCTGCGACCTAACATAGCAACTTCATAGTCGTTAGAACTTACTATCATTCTAGCGCCGTCTCCATGCACTACAAATCTTTCACTAGGACTACTAGTACCAATACCAACATTTCCGTCACCTCTAACAATAAAATATGGTGTTGATCCTGTCTGATCGTAGGATCTAAAGTTTGCATCACTTGTATTTGTACCAGCATTAACTAATACTCCATAACTTTGTCCAGTTGTTGCTTGACCTCCTGCAAATATTGCATTTGAATTAGTGTCACTTCTTACAGTAAGCCTTCCTTCTATCGGAGTAGAATCTCCGATACCAACATTACCACTGCTATCGATACGCATTCTAGGTGACCCAACACCGCCTGTATTGAAATCAAGTCCAAGTCCACTAGAAGCATAAAATGTATAAGCACTAGTTTGACCACTAACAGCCGTTGATGCACCCACGTAAAACTTATCTGCACCATCTTCCTTTAGCACAATATAACCGTGATTAGTATGTGTTGAATTAAACTCAGCCACTTTAGCCGCTGATGTAGAGACTGATACTAAGGGAGCTGACAGTGTACCAGTTAGTGTACCACCAGCTAGTGGTAGTTTAGTAGCTATACTGTTTGTAACAGTTGTACTGAAGTTAGCATCATCACCTAGTGCCGCCGCCAGTTCATTTAGCGTATCTAGTGTACCCGGTGCACTGTCAACTAATCCAGCAACTTCTGTATCTACATATGCTTTTACTGATTGTTGACTAGGTATATGTGTGGCACTGTTAGACGCCATATTATCTTCATCTTTGATTGCGTTTGTAATTCTTGCATCTGCTCTAGCGTTTGTGTAATAAAGATTGCTCGAGCCTTCAGTTAATCCATCTGTATTTGTAGCACCAACACTAGATACTGGTACTTTCTTCAAACTGGTTGCATCATTATCATAAATTAATAGCAAGTCGTTACTAGCATCTACTGTACCAATTGCAGTTTGCCCACTAATAATATTTGAATGTAACTTTGCAGTTGTGATACTAGCAGTACCAATAGCATCAGCATCAAGTGTGCCGTCTACTAGTGCATCTGCTGTTAGTTTGTTAAGTGCCATTTATTCTTCCTCTGGTGGGTGAGGTATTTCTCTGGGCTCACCTTTTACTGCTTCGCCGTCAACAACACTATAATCATAACCTGGATTATATTCTTCCAGGTTGTTGGTAATTATTAGTGTGTCATCATCAAAAGCAGGTAAACTATCTGCAGAAAAAACTACTTCATTATTTTTAAATACTATATAAGTCATGCGTGTGTATGTGTCCTTCTTAAATTACCTTCTAGTTTTATATACCAACCACTGCCGTAAGCATAGCTGGCATCTCCGTTCATTCTTACTCTGACAATATTATTAGTTGGGAAACTTATTGTCCAACTACCATTGCCGCCATTATAACTATGCAGAACATTACTACTCATTGCTGTATTAAATCCCCAATAAAAACCTTCTGTATAACTCATATATGCGCCGTTCCAATGAGAAATTGCACATGTAATTTTCATTGGATGCCCGTATGTATCTCTATAAAAATCGTATTGAAATGCACTGTTTGGATTTGCAGTACCACTTAGAACGTGATAATTGAATTGTGACCCAATCAAAAAATCTCCCGCAGGATTAATAGTAAGTCTTTTTTGATGACTTCCTGAAGGACTTTGCCCATTATGTGTTGCTGTAGTATTACTTGTGTTAAATTTCAGTTGTCCAGGCACATATCCGCCAGTATAGTCTCCAAATTGTTCAGCTGTAATGGAAGCCGCAACTCTGCCAATATAAGAACCGCTTGACCCGTTGAAAATTATTTGACCTAGTTTAGCACTATTTGTTGTTTGACCACCACTGGGACCACTTCGATCCAGTGAAAGTGTAGGATGAACATTAGAACTTCCAGTTACCCTTAGTGAAATACCCCTATATGCATCATCTTGTTCTACTTGTAGTTTAGGATTACTACTAGCACCTTCCCAACCTCCGTTGGTTCCATAGTTACTGCCAATAGTTAAAATACCGTTACCAGCATAAGTCATTACATCACCTGCGCCGCCGCCGCTATTTGCGGCTTTAAATTCTATTCTACTTTCACTACCAGTATTAGCAGGATACGCATTTGCTTTTATGAATAAGTTACCTAAAGCATCGCCGAAAATATTACTAAAAGTATAACCACTACCAAAGTTTATTCCTCCAGTTGCAGGAAATTCCATATTAAACTGTGTGTTTGCACTGTCTACAGATCCACCGCCACCAACTCTTATAGTTGTGTCGGTAAGTTTTAATTTTTCTGAACCGTCTACACGCATTGATATGAAACTGCTTGCCGCTTCGTTGCCTTCATCTGCTTGCAAATAAAGATTACCATCAGCACCGCTTACTTTAGAATATGGAGTTCCAGTAGCATCGCTATCTTCCAGCATAATTTGAGGACTGGTGCCTCTTATGTGTAACATCTGTTGAGGATCATTTGTTCCAATACCCACCTTGTAACTGTCACTAATACGCATAACTTCAGTATTATCAGAAGCAAAGGCAATTTCTCCAAATGCATCACTAGCATTAAAAATTACAGTGTCATCGTTTCTAGTTGTTGAAGCAGTTTTAATTTTTAATCCGCCTCCAGAGTCTGCACCAGAAAATGATGCGACTTGTGTGTTAGCAGTGCCATTTCTAACATCAAAAGTAGAGCCAGGATCAGTTGATCCAATACCAACTCTACCAGTTGTTGTTAACGTCAATAAATCTCCAGTTACAGCTCTATACCAATGTAAATTTGCACTATTAGTTTTTTGGTACATAGCCCAATCGTTTAACCAGACTCCTACTTCTCCTTGAGATGCCGTAGCTCTTGTAACACGAAGATAGGCAGTGTTTCCTGTAGAGCCTACTGCATCAAGTGCATAAGCTGGACTATCTGAGCCAATACCAACTCTACCAGTAACATCAATTCCAGAGGAGATTGTAGCTAGTTTGGGTGAGTTGTCATGGTAAAGAGTTACTGCACCGTCTGTTTCAAACTTAGCCATATACTCTGTAGCACCTTTTTGAATAAACACACCAGTACCATTGGAATGAAGCTCAAGTTTTCCATCACCAACATCAGCAATTTTTGAGTTACCGTCAAAATAAATCTCTAAGTCTGAGTCATTACCAAAAACAGCTTTAGTACTATCGCCTAGTGTTAAATTACCAGTCATAGTACCACCAGCAAGTGGTAGTTTTGTTGCTATTGAATTTGTAACAGTAGTTGAGAAATTTGCGTCATCTCCCAATGCCGCCGCTAGTTCATTTAATGTATTCAGTGTACCTGGTGCACTATCAACTAGATTTGCTACTTCAGTAGTAACATCAGCCACCCTTGCACCTTGGTGTCCGCCTGTGGTTATGTTTCCTAAGTTACGTGCATTTGACATATGTATACCTTATCTGTTATACATATTTATACTAGTCAAGGCTATCAATTGTTACGTATAATCATAAGTTAGTTTTGGAGAATAAGTCACTGTATATCTAGTATGAGCGGCTTCTCTAACATCACCTACATTTTTACCCTCAGGTAATATACCATTGTCTTTGTCTGATTGTGTCCATAAACCATCTGGTGCTTCGTATGAAGTAGCATTTGATCTATGCTCTTCTGGAATATGTTCCAGTGTATGCGTATCTATTGTTGTTTTTTCCATTTTAGTATCCGTCTTTAGAAATTTCAGCAGTTGCATTTCCATACACACATGTATATACTCTATGACTACCACTTGAAAAATTTAATTTTACTTGCAATCTATAACTTCCACTGGAGGCTCCGCTGTTGAGATATCTGTAATCTATATCACTAACACCGCCGCCATTCATAGCACTAACTCTTTTTTGTTCTTGATAACATGCAACATTTCCGTATGTGCCCATTAGAGCTCCCATATATCTAGCACCGCCATAGTACACCTGATTGTTGTCTTGTACACTCATGCCATGAAACCTCAAATTTGGTGAGTGACTCACATAGCACACATCATACCAGTTACCGCTTGTTCCGGTTGCAACTTCAGTGGTTAAGAATTGAAATTCGTTTGCATGACCTAGTGTTCCTTGCCCAGCATGGATATGAAAAGTGTTTCCGTATGTTTGTAGCTTGCCACTACTATTTTGAATTTGTAATTGTTTTGTTCCGCCATCTCCAGTACCGCCAGTCCAAATCGAAAAGTCGCCTGCACTTGTAATATTGCCACCCCAATATGTTCCTAGATGAAGACCACCGTTCACCCCTGTCATATCAATGCGAGGATAATAACTATTACTATCGCCCTGAACTTGGATTGTAGGATTAGTTCCGTAAACATGTAAGTTTTTGTTTGGGTTACCTGTTCCTATACCAACGTTGCCATTTTGTTTAATAACCATCGGTGTTAATAATGTTCTGGTTCCTGTTCCACTAGCTGTGTTATAAAAATGAAAATTACCATCGTACAATTCCAACATTGCAGAATAGTCGTCACTCTTAGAAGTCCAATGTCCGTTTGTGTTCATAAACAAATTACTTTGTAGCCAAACACCATTATTGCCAGTATAACCTTGTACACTAGCACTAGATCCAAGGTCTAGTGCTGGGTAACTAGTATGGTATGTACTCAATACGCTGTCACCAATGCTTAAATTCTTACCAAAGTAAGCGTCTCTGTTACCCAGAAGTCCTAAAACTGTTCCGCTAGCATTGTTAACATAAAAATTGGTATCATTATACGAATAAAAATCCCAATTAGCATTACCACTAATTCGCATCTGTGGACTATTTCCAGGTTGATTAATATGAAATTTATGCACTGGATTATCTGTACCAATACCAACATTTAAACCGTTTACCGTAAATGCCCCCGTATCAGTGGTTACGGGGGTGCCACCTTTGCGGAAGTGGAACCCGCCATCTGCTCTAGCTCTGATAAAAGAACTATTGCCTTGAATATAATTAGTCGCTGTATTTCCAGCATCTGAAAAAGCAAGACTAGATATATTATCCGCTGATCTGCCAAGTAATTTAACAGTGTTGCCGCCAGATGATGAATTTACTACAAGAGGAAAATCTAGATCATCTGTACCAATCCCAACATTACCGCCATTTGGATTTAATAAAAGAGGTTGACTATCTGTATTAGTAAAGTTTCTAGCTTGTATATACATGGTGTTATTTGTAGTCAGATAACCCATAGTCATACCTATAAGACCATCGGCTCTTGATACATTAAACCCTGTTCCGTATCCACTCGTAGGAACCGCTGTTCCGGTATCATTTACTTGAAGTTTAACCTGCGGACTAGTTGTACCAATACCAACATCGCCGCTAGCTTTTAAGAATATACCATTGTTAGTAGGATTGTTGTTAGTATAAAAATGTATACTATCATTTGTAGATGTAGCAATTTCCATTTTGTTGGCATCGCCTGTTACACCAATATAGCCTCTTAGTGTAGATCCGTCTGATTTCTTAGCCCAAGGTAATAAAGCACTTCTAGTATTATTTGCATTAGATTCTAGTTTAGCGTATGTGTTTCCTGATGAGTTGTAAACATGAAATTTAGTATCTGGACTGGGTGTACCAATACCAACGTTGCCATTCTTAGCTATAACAACATTTTCACTTCCACCTGTTCTTAAAGAAATTTCACCACCAGTTACATTACCTGCATTAATAATTGCTTTACCAGTTGATGTATGTTCGTTACCGTGTAACTCAATAAACGCACCACGAGTGTTAATTACATCACCGCCGCCGCCAATTCTAGTTCTTTTATTATCTGAACCATCAGCTGTATTTTGCTTAATATCAAAGTTCGTTGCGCCGCCATTTAAAGTATTAACAGTAATACTAGCAACGTCTATTGGCTTATTAAAGTCCCACTCGTCGTTAGTATTATCATAATTGATTGTAGCAGTACCATCAGATCCTAAGTCTACAGTAAAACCTGCTCCATTGGCTACAGAAGCATTAGCAGATCCACTTGCTAGTGTGATATTTTTGTCATCAATATCTAATGTAGTTGAATTAATTGTTGTGGTAGTACCATTTACAGTCAAGTCACCTGCTATGACTACTGTGCCTGTGTTGTCTCCGTGTGTTGCTGGATCAATTGTAAAACTGCTAGGACCTTGTAAACTACCTGTAGTTGTAATATTTCCAGTTACATCAACATTACCACCAAAAGCACCGCCTGTAATTGCACTAACTGTGTCAGTGACACTGAATATTTGATGTGCAATAATCGTAATTTCATCACCGCTACTAGCACCTACAGCTAGTACCACAGTTGTACCATTGGTAGCTGTGTAATCTGTAGAAGTTAATAAAATTCCATTTTGATAGACGTCAATGTAGCCTACATCATATGTAGCTGTAAAAGTTGTTTGATTTGATGTTGCTACAAAATTGTGTAGTCTACGTCTACCTTCAGTAAGACCCTGTCCAATATACGGCATAAATGTGTATCCTATCTATTATACATATTTATGTTTAAATCGACTATTCTTTTTCAGCGAGTTCTGCTTCCGCATCTGCATTTTGCTGTACTGCTGTTTTGACTACATCTAATGTGTATGCTTGAGTTACTTGAGCATCTTCACCTGTAGCAATAGCTACGCTATTAGCATTACAATGTGCTACTAATAGTGAAATAATTTCATCTTTGGCAATTCTAGCACGATTGGTTACTGCATTATCAGTCCATTCACTGATATCTACCATCACATAGTCAAGTGCTTTTTTCTCTGTGTCTGTTATACTAATTGTAATATCTGGCATGGTTTTCTCCGTTTGTATTATTTACCTTATTAATTAGCCTATTAGGTGCCCGCTAAAGCCTGGATAATGTATTTGCCCACTCACATAGTTATTTGTCCATTGACAAGTAACATAATCGTTAGCGGATAGATCACAGTACATATGATGCACCATAGGCACACGATTTGTCTGTTGATTCATTTGCATATATGATTTTGTTGTGCTATTGATGTTCATGTAAAACCAAAGGTATCCAGAACCAAAATTAGATGCCATACATTGGAATTGAAAGTAATATTTGCCAGCTATAGGTGCTGTAAATCTACCATTACTTGCATTAAAATGACTACCGTTATTAAACGCATGATTAACACTTGCAGACCATACATTACTACTCGACATTGTCTGAGTACCAGTTGTAGTAATACTATGTGATTTTGATCCCAAGTATGAGAACGCTGGTATCTGAGGCGTTGTTACATAACCACTATCTTCTATTCGCATCATTTCTTTATAACCACCAGCACCTCTGTCATATCCTTGAAATACAAAGTCAGCTGAGTTGGAACCTACTTGATTGGAACCTGCGTACCACTCGTAATTACCAGAAGTATTAGTATATCTAATTCCTGAATAGTTAGTTACAGCATTTGGCGTCTTAAGTGTAAGTGTAGCATTACCGTTATAACCAGTTGCACCATAGCTGGACGATGTATTGTTTTGTACAACTAAGGTTTGTCCAGCACTAGTTGTACCAATACCAACGTTGCCACTACCAATCGGATTCAACAAAAGATCATATGCGGCACTACCAGCACTATTAGAAACATCTATGAAGTATCTACCAGCAGTGCCCATCGGCCCCATACGTATTACATCAGAACCTTGACTGGAGTTACCGTTAATGGTTAAAGTTGTGTTAGCTATCAATTGAGTAGCATTGGTTACAGCGGTAGTATGTGTATCCTGTAAATATAGCCTAGAACCTCCAGGATTTGTTGCACCAATACCTACGTCACCGTCACTGGTTATTGTTAAAGATGCGGCTGTTGATCCGTTTACTGCAAAACTGTGTGCTACTGCTGAATAGTAACCTAACCCAGTATTTCCTGAATGTCTGTTACCAATGTAACCTCCAGAATTACCAGAGAAGTTAACAGTACCTCCCCATACTCCACTGTTAAGGTCTAGTGAACTATAGTTTGCTCCCAGAGGCGATGCTGGAGATTGTGTACCAATACCAACACTATTACTACTAATTGTAACTCTGTCAATGCCAGCTGTAGCTAATACCAATTTATCACCAAGCCCACCATGAGCAAAGAAAATAGACCCTGCGTACTCTCCAGTTCCACCTTCGCTGTCACTAAAGTTTATAGAACCATAACTGCCTGTGCCACTGCGAATTGTCATACCACTGTGTGTAGCGTCAGCAATAGTAAATCTATCTGCTCCTTCAGCGGCTCTACCTTCTACAGTTGTGCCAAGAAGTACATTACCACTACTGTTTATAACTAGTGAATTACTAGGAGCCTGTTGCATATAAATTGGTGTAACAAATCCACTGGCTCTATCGTCATTTGCACGAATGATATTAAAGTCTCCACCACTTACCTGTATTCCCCAATTACGTTGATTTGAAGTTGCATCAGTATCTCTTAGCCAAAGTTGTGTTGTACCTGCACTATCAAATATGGAACCGTTATTATGAGCTGTACTAATAACATTCAAGTTACCAGCCGGAGTATCTGTGCCTACGCCAATTTCTGATCCTGCTGGTAAGTTAAATCCAGTTGTTCCGTCTAATACTAGAGGCATATGTATATCCTACTAATCATCCTATTAAAAATCCCATCCATCCACTATATCTGTTGGTGTAAACTGCCGGTTTATTACCGTCAGTTGCATTACTATATGAAACTGGATTGGCAGTGTCATTAGCTGCCATATCTATAATAGCTACAACTGTACACTGGTCCCAATTACCGCCGTCACCGGTATCATTGCTTCCTTGATAGTAAACTCCATTGTGGAAGATCTTATATTGTTGGTCTCCAGCCATTGTACCACTGTGCATTGCATTAAATGTAAAATAATATTTACCAGCGACTGGTGCAGTAAATACTCCTGTAGAGTTATTTAAATTGTTGCCTTCATCAAAGTTTTCAGTCCAGTTTGTTACATTAACATTTCCAGTTTGTTCAGTCTGATTACCATTTTTATAACATGAAAATGAAGGGGTATAAGGTTTTGTAACAATACCATTATGCCAGACACGCATACGTTCTATAGGTTCAGCCGCTGTTGCCCCGACTGCTGTTTCAAATACAATACTGTTTTGATTATAGTAGCTGTCTACTGTTCCTCTAATAGCCGCTCTTACACCTTCACCTGTTGAACTATCGCCTGTGGAAAACTCAATACCGCCCAAGTAATCGTTGGTAGTTGCCAATGCATTATTACCGTATCCACTTTCCCATTGGCCTTCTGTATGTAATTTAATTACTGCGCCTGTATTACTAGTGCCACCTGAGATTGACCCTGCTCTAGTTTTAAGTAAATTTAAACTACCGTCCTGCTCGATCCTTGCGGCTTCTGCACCATTTATTTGCCATATATATCTTTTACCAGAGCTATCAGTTGATGTTGTATTAAACACAGTATTACCTTGATAAAGGCTCATGTTTAAATAGTTAAGTTCGTATCCGCCGTTTTTACCGCGGTAAATTCTAAAACTATTTTGATCTTCGTTAGGTGGCATAATCTGTAGAGTAGAGACTGGAGTAGTAGTTCCAATGCCAACTCTATTGTTAGCACCATCTAATCTCATAATTTCTGTGTTGTAAGACTTGAATATGTGATCACCAGCTGTGCTATTAGTATACGTAGTCTGATAGGTTATATCACTTATTGATCTAACAAGTATATCATCAGTACTTGTTATATACATTTTACCAGCATTTTGTACACCAGAATTAGTATCCATGGTGATGGATCCGAGTTCGTTAGCACCATTGACAAAAGAAAGGGAGCCAGAATCTGCACCATTTGCGGCTGTAGAACCTAAGTTTAAACGACCTCGATTACCGCTTCCTATAATACCAACGTATGTTCTACTAGCAGTTCCATCACTTGTAACATCACCATTTGTAGTTCCAATACCAACATCACCACCAGTAAACCAGCTATCTCCGCCAGCATCTAAATTAACCTTGACATTTCCACTAGCATCTCTAACATTGAAAGCCGCACGAGTGTCAGATTCTTGATAAAATCCTCCTAAATGATGCCCATCTGAAGATTCTACATATAACACATTACCTGTACCGGCAGATTTCACATGAAGCCTAGCACTTGGACTCTGTGTGCCAAAACCAACATTACTAGATGTGTCAACAGTCAATACTTGTGATGTACCAGTAGAATTATACAAGAAAAACTTATCGTCATTTTGTACGCCTATTGCAAATTTTTGTGCATCATTTTCAAATTGTAGTTCAGCATATTTGTCAGTGCCGGCTGTAACTAAAACTCTAGTATGATCTGAACTAGATACATGTAAATTTTGACTTGGGTTATCAGTACCAATGCCAGTATTTCCATTGGTAGCTGTTTGTGGAACTTTATCCAAGTTTAGTGTGCGTGTACCTGCAACTGCTGGCACAGCTATGTCTACATATCCACTAGTGTCACCATATATTCTTACTTTGCTCATATTACATTATAATCCATCTTTGTCCGCTAGGTACTGTAATTGTAGCACCACTTGCTACTGTTACTGGTCCTACAGTCATTGCATTTCTATTACTACTTATTGAATAATTATTGTTCACTGTATTGTCAGTTTCTAAAAATGCCATATCACCTGCACCACCAGTTGCACCGCCATCAAAATGTTGTGTGCCTCTGACAATGTGTCCTGTGCTTACATCTACATCACCTGTTACTGCAATACCCGTAGCTGACGTAGCAAACTTAGGATTGTTGTTGTGATAAAGTGTTTGTTCTGCACCACTGTTTGTTGCAAAAGCAGTTTTATTACCTGCGGCATTTTGTATATAAGTTGTACCACTGCGTATAAAAATACTGCCTGTACCTGTGTCATCTATATAGCTGTTTAAACCGTCATGATATATTTCCATGTCTGGTGAACTTGCATCACCAAAACGTGCTTTTACATTATCTGGAAATAGTATACTTGTGTTTGTTGTTGCACCTCTGGTAGTCACACTATCAAGCGTACTGGTGTTTGTAAGTGTAAGTGTATCACTTGCAGGAGTTACTACTGCACTGATATCTGTTCCACCAGTTACAGTAAATGTATCTATATTACTGCCAGCTACTGCTAGATTTGTTCCATCTGTAATTTGTCTATACGCATAGTTTGCACTCACAGTATAATCAGTGCTAAGACCAGTTAATGCACTACCATCGCCTGTAAAAGCTGTGGCGGCTACTGTGCCAGTTACTGTAACACCTGTAGAGGATGTAGCTATTTTTGGTGAACCATTATGGTATAAAGTTACTGCGTTAGCAGGGGTAGCTACAATATAGTTGTTACTTCCACCCATAAGTTTAAAACTATGAGTGTTAGTAGTTTGAATAATACTGTTAGTAGTGTTATGATATATTTCCATATCAGCACCAGTACCAAAAATAGCTTTGTCATTGTCTGCGAACTTAACATCGTTGCCGTTAGATTGTAAATCTCCACCAAGTTGAGGTGTGGTATCATTTACAATATCTGCTGTACCTAAATTGTTATATGTTGTTCCATCATTTGTAAATTGCCAAACATCACTTGTTTCATTCCATCTAAAAGCAACATTAGTGCTTGTGCCACGTTCAATTTCAATACCAGCATTTTGACTTGGCGTACCTGTTTCGTCACTGTTGAGTTTGATAATGTTATCGCCAATGTTTACTTCATTTGAGTTAACACTTGTTGTTGTGCCATTTACAGTAAGATTGCCTGTAATGGTTACATTACCGCCTAGTGCATTTGTAATTCTTGCATCAGCTCTAGCATCAGTATAGTATAAATTTGTTTGTTCTGGAATGTCTGCTGTACTAACTTGATTAGAACCTGTTCCGAAATCTATATGTGTATCGTTAATACTGTCTGCTGAAATACTGGTTAGGTATCCAGCACTTGCATGATTTCCCCAGCCATACGCTGTAATAAACTGTCCAAGATTTGTATCAGTAAGTATGTTTGTGCCCATGTCAATAGTATTACCATTGGCATCAAGTGTTCCGCCCAGTTGTGGAGTTGTATCACTTACTAAATCTGTGTTGATTGAACTTGTACTTGCACTAGTAATTCTACCTTGTGCATCTACAGTAATAACTGGTATTGCTGTTGAACCACCATAGCTACCTGCACTAACTGCCGTATTATCTAATGCTATGCTTACGTTGTTGTTTGTGACTGCACTAGTTAAGCCAGTGCCACCTGCAAAAGTAAGCGTATCGGTGCCTAGTGTAATAGTGTCCGTACCACTATCACCAGCAATGTCTGTAGTGCTAACAATGTTTACTGCTTGTGTACTAACCGCAGTAACCAAACCTTTTGCGTTTACAGTTACAACTGGTATAGCTGAGCCACTACCAAAACTTCCAACGTTACTGTTTACTGTAGCAAGAGTTACTGCACCGTTACTAGCAACTGTTAAGTCACCGCTAAATGTATTGTAAGATAAAAGTGCATTACTTCCAATTGTAATATTGGCTTGACCAAAGCTGAGTGTATCAGTTCCTTCGGTATATGTTATATCATTTGCTAGTTGTGAAAGTTCTAATGCTTTGCTCATATGTATGCCTTTATCTGCTATACATATTTATGTTTAACTTGGAGGTGTGGGCCATACTACATCTTCTAGTGATGTATATGTGTTCGTAATATCTCTTAGTGCTTGTCTGTAGTTTTTTTGTGCATCAGTTGGTGTTCTATCTGGCAATACCCACCAGTCTGTTTTTGATATTAATCTATCTCTTTCTTCACGCAATTCAGCAAGATCATAGTTAGTTTTAGCATTTGTCATTTCTGCTTCAACTAGATTAATATCTACTCCACTGGGAATTTGGATTTCTAATTCGTCTTGTGAATTATGTGAGTAGGCTACATCAGCAGTTGGATCTCCTACAACTGAGCGTATTGCGTCAGCGATATATCTATCATTTTGTCTTGTTACTTTCATTATCTATATCCTATGACTCTCCACTGCATACCAGTGACCGTACCACTACCATCAATATTAACACCTACTTTACCTATGTTATCATTTCCTTGTCTTTGCCATGATCCATGTGTCTCTGCTATGCCAACGCCGTTATATGTCCAAGAAATAATACCATTAAACTGTACTCTGTCGTAGTTTCCTATTGGTATCCACCATCTCCCTGTCCAACCTACACTACAATCTTGACCGTCAGCAAACTTTTGCCAAGTGCTATTCCCTACATAATAATTATTACCACCATCTTGTCTGTGGTATCTCATGCTATATTCCATTGATAAGTGACTGTCTGAACTATTATGAAATTGTGTATAACTATTTGTTCCTACACCGCTTCCACTGAATCTAATGTGTACAAATGCATATGCATATCCAGATGATGGTATTTGTATTTCATTATCGCCACCATCACCACTGTATGTATTAGAGCCTTCACTCCATATTTCACCTGTTAACTTATTAGTAGTACTATTTTGAGGATAATATTGTGCCATTAATTTTTCTCCAACTCACTTATACGTTGTTTCAAACTGGATATTTCGTTCAACGCATCTTGTAGTGATTTAACAATTACAGGTGTAATTTTACCATAATCCATTCCCATCATTTCTTCACTGTTAGCATCTCCGCTTACAGCTTCTGGAACAATAGACTGCATTTCTTGTGCAATAAAACCATGTTGTTCAGGTGCAGTTTTATCATTTATCCAAGTATGGGATACTGGATTCATAGCCAATATTTTTTGTGAAGCATCTTGTATTGGTATGATATTTTCTTTCAATCGTCTGTCTGATGTAGTAATGTAATTTGTAACTGATCCGCTACATCTAATTTGCCCTACAATGCCGTTAGGATTTGCAAAAATTACAAGAGAATTATCAGCAGTTGAAGTTAGTGCTAACCAAAGATTTCTGCGACCATGGGTAGAGTTCATAAATCCTGAACCACCAGTACTGCCTGATGGTTGAGCAACACAACCAAATAGTACATTGCCTGCCGAATCAATCCTCATGCGTTCTTCAGCAACGAGACTTTGTGGTCTAGTAATAAAGGCAAGATCAGCACCATAATCACTAGCAGTACCATTTTTTACTGCGGCGATGCCAGTTCCTGCATTTGCATGATATCCATTGAGTTCAAAGGCTATACCTGCTGTCCTAGCAGTACCACTGGTGTTTTCATTACTGACTACAATGTTATGCCATGTGCTACTACTTGGACTAAACGCTGTCGAATCATTTTCGAAGACATGTAATTTAGCATTAGGAGTCGTTGTACCAATACCTACTCTTGGTGATGCTCCGTTCATACCAAAGAATGCTGTGCCTTGTCTGTTAATACCACCAAATACTTGGTTAGCGGCGCTGCCATATCCTCTGAATAGAAACGCACCATCACCACCATATGTAGTAGTGCCATCATATTCTATTGCGTAGTTTGCGTCTGTAGAGTTAGTTGGTGCACTTTCCCAAAATTCTAATCTGTGTTGTGCCGCAAGGTTAGCAGTTACTGGTCCAAATATTGTTCTAGTGTTATCGCCATGTATATGCAAATTGCCATGCGGGTTATTTGTTCCAATACCAACATTACCAGTTCCATCTTTTATGGTAACAGCATCTATTAAGGCACCGCTACTGTTTGAAGATCGTAACACAAGCATAGCTCCATCACCAGATGTGCCTCTTTTAAATGCTACTTCTGCCTTAGGAGTTCCTGTAGATAATCTACCTGTGAGTACTGCTTCAGCACTAAAGTTTCCACTTGAGTTATGTATATGTAAAATTTGTTGAGGGCTCGTTGTGCCAATACCAACGTTGCCATTGGCTAAAATAACCATTTTTATATCATTACTTGTAGCAAATTGAATAATTTTTGCTTCTCTATGCCATATTAAAGCATTTTCATTACTATCAATACCTATACGGAATCCGTCACTTGTTGTTGCTCCAGTAGTACTATTCGTAAATAATTGATAGGATTCGCTACTTGAATTTTCATGCAGATGTAACTTGTAACCAGGACTAGCAGTTCCGATACCAATTTTACTTACATTTTTTAGAGTTGTATCACTGGTATCCAACATGGTGGTACCACCCATTTGTAAACTTCCGTTTACAATGTTTAGATGACCACTGGTATCAATGCTGATGTCTGGACCGCTGTTTGCAATATTAGCAATATGTTCTATTTTGAGAGTTGACATATGTATACCTTACTTGTTATACATATTTAGTTATTTTTTAGCTAACTCATCGTCAAATTCAGCATTGCGTTGAGCAACTGTTTTAGCCCAACCTCTTGTAAAGGCATCCATTACTATTTCATCTTTAGAACTAGGAACTGTTATTCCTTCTTCTAAGTATCTATCAACAGTGCTTCTATAAATCTCGTCGTATTCTACTCTGCATCTTAATTCAATAGCACTCTTGGCCCATTCTGCTGGATCTAATGCCGCTGATTCTAATGCTTTGTACATTGCATCGCTAATTTCAGTTGTAATTGTTTTTGTCATTTTTTTATCCCATAAAATATATACTGCATGAAGTTTCTGTTCCACCTTTAATAGTATTTGACCCGCCAGATCCAATCGCTTTCCATTCTATATAATCACCACTGTTGCATCTTAAGATACATGTATGATTCCAAGCATCGTATACACCAGTAGGTGTAAAGTCTGCAAAGTTCATACCATTGACTGGGTTAGTTGCTCCGTTTATAGTTGGATAGATATATCTCCACACATTACTTGTATTCTGTTCTAGTTGAAATGCTGAAGTAACTAAGTATAGACCAGTTTCTGGACAAGTATATCTTGTATTGCCACTATCCCATGCACCAGAGACTCCTTTTTGATATATTACTGAATTCAAGCCCACTTTGACCCATGCACTGTTTCCTGTGAGACTTTGGTTTGATGACATTGTAAGACAAATAGCACTTTGTCTCGGACGAAGATTGTTACCATTGTTTTTGAGTTCTAGTACTGGATCTTCTGTTAATGTGTGAGCTTTGTGAGTTACCGCCGCCGTAGTTGGTACTTTAAATTGCATACTACCATAACTACTCCAAAGAGTCATACGTTCATTGCCTTTGTGATCGTATTGTATTCCACCTCTGGTATTGGTGTCGTACCCAAATGCCATACCCCATACAGTATGATCGGATGTTCCGTCTCTGTTGTTGTTATCATGAAAGAAATTCATATAATGTCTTCCAACATAGCTTGGCGCGGCCCCTGTATGCAGTTGAGCTATGTCTTCTTGATATCCAGTGCTATGAGTAGCGGCTGGGGTGTTTACTGTAAATTTTGCTGTTAAGTTACTTGCACTACTATTAATGACAGCTACTTTACCAGCGGCGGTAATATGTAAACGTTCTTGACCACTTGCTCTGAAACCTATAGTGTTATTTCCGCCTGCTGTTTGTATTTCAGCGCCGCCATCCGAAGCCGCTTTCAAATACAATCCACTTCCACTACTTGTGTCTTTTACTAGTATAAAAGTGTTTCCGGCAGTTGCAACGTCAAGATTAACACTTGGACTAGTTGTTCCAATACCAAGATTGCCACTATGTGTAAAAGTCATAGATGAATTGCCACTTTTCAATACTAAATCAGCTTGGTTACTGGTTTGAGGATTACCAATAGAACTCCAGTTACTTCTTCCTTGATTGTAAAATCTTAAACCATAACTAGCATTGTAATCAATGCTTACTTCGCCTCTAACATCTAAAAGTGTGACAGGATTATTTGTACCAATACCAACATTACCACCTTTTAGAATTCTCATTCTTTCAGTAACAGTATTAGTTCCAGAATTTGTACTAAAAATTAAGTCAGTTGGCATATTATTAGCCGCAGGTGTGCCGTTGACTTCTGCTTGTATTGTAGCACCGTATGTATCTAAATCAGTACCATCATCGCCAATAAAAATTATACCTCCAATTTGATCATTGTCTTGTAAGATTGTAAAATTATCAGCTGTACTACTACGACTTTTTGCAAGTATTATACCCGAAGCATACACACTAGTATCTCGTCTAACAGCCGCCATGTAACCATTAAAACCTGAACCTGTAACTTGGAATGCCGGTTGTCCTCCAGACAGTGTTGTATCTGTTCCAATTGAACCAACTGTTAATCTACCACTTGCATCAACATCAATAGCCAATGGTAAGTCACGCATTTCCTTTGCTCTAGTCATTGTGCAATCTCCATAAGGGTTATACTTGAAGGAGCCACTCCAGCATATTGTGAATAAACATTAGTCCCACTAATCATTGCTTTCATTCTAGTTTTATATGTAAAAGAACTTGCAGTGTTAGGAGAATGTAACACTTGTAAATTTGTTTGCCAATGAAAAGCTGTCATATTTTTTATTCTAAATTGATCGTATCCAGTACCACCAAATAATAGATTATTACTTCCATCTGCTATTATTAAATTACCCTGCCATTGACTATCTGTTGACTGAGTTAAAGAATAAGCCTGACTAACAGTTACAAAAACTTTAGATGATGAAAACTTTGGTGTAATAGAAGCCGTTAAACCAGTATCAACGAATGAAGTACTAGTTGTAGTTGCTTGTGTTTGATATGTTGCACTTACAACTTGTATAACATGTCCTGCAATGTGTACACCAGCTGTGCCGTCACTTTTGGTAATACTGTCAACTTTCATTACACTGCTCATCCTACTATCTCCATAAGTGTTAGTGAACAATGACTGTAGCTGTCATATGTATAGTTCACGTTAGATTCATTTCCGCCGATGAATATATTTCCTACATTATTCATATATAACATTCTTACTTCTATTTCTAGTGTGTTGTTGTTGGGAGGAGTGTATTTTCCTGTGGCAGTTCTACTGCTATTACCATAATCATTACCATCACTGTTAAATCCAGAAGAGCCAATTCCACCACTGGAAAGATATTTTCTACCAGTAGTATTGCTAGATGGATCCGAACTTTGATCGTTATACAAAACATATTGACTGTTGGTATTGTCATACAACTGATATCCAGCATTGAAGTTTCCAGTTGTATATTGAAGCTGACAAATGATATAAAGTGTTGGATTTGCTGACTTGGGTGTGATACTGCATTTTAGTCCACTAGCAACGCTCTGACCATACCCACCTGTGGCATTTATTACTGTTCTACCACTTAATTTTTGTTCTACAACTTGACAGATAGAACCTGGAATAAGCACACCATGTCCTGATGTTTTTTCAGTAATATTGTCAACACGCATAGTACTCATTGTGCTATCTCCAACAGTGTCATTCTCCCAGGATTTTCACCATCAGATACTATTCTATTTCCGCCGTTAGCTCCTCTGGCAATTTGCGTTTTGTATATGACTTGACTGGTAGTATTAGGACTATCTAAAAATTGATACGTCATAGGAGAATAAACATTAATTCCGCTTCCACCATAGTCATATGCGAATATATTACCATTGGCGGTGCTATCATCTTCCATCACTGCGGAATAACTGCCACCAGCTATATTTCTTAAAATTCTCCAACGTCCTGTGGCATATGCCGAAGTGTTCCATACTTGAATATTCTGTGTTACTATCACATAAATTTTGCTAGTTGCAAATTTAGGAGTAATTGCCACATTAACCATATCGGTATTTGTAAAAGTAGTAGACTGAACTGTTACAGAGGTTGTCTTGGCTCCACTGTCAATGACTTGTATAACATGTCCGGGTGCGTGTAATGAATGTCCACTAGGAATTAAAACTTGATTGGCATTTGATCCTGTTGTGGGTCCTTGTATATTTTGTACTGTTATTGTTCCTGACATTATACCACCGTAAAGTTTCCATTGATTGTTAGCGTTACACCTGTTGCAACATTAATAGGTCCGCCTGCTATAGCATTTTCAGTTGTAGCTATTGTTGTGTTAGTACTTATCGT
>Ga0181412_1000103_pt1 | contig 32853 bp, 23 predicted proteins | sample 35SPOviralmetaG_FD_130113 | JGI IMG/M metagenome (GOLD analysis project Ga0181412, IMG submission 130113) | Marine viral communities from the oligotrophic San Pedro Time Series (SPOT) site, San Pedro Channel, CA, USA - 35 SPOT_SRF_2012-08-15 | ecosystem: Environmental > Aquatic > Marine > Strait... | reverse complement strand
TGGTGGTGTTCCAGCTTCGCCATTAGAAATTTCTGGTTCAAGGTGGACAAATGGTAACACAAGAGGTATAATTTTTACTCATCAAACAGGTGGTGAAATTATGACAATAATGACTGGGGGAAATGTTGGAATCGGGACGACTTCGCCTGATGCCACATTAGATGTTCATGCACCATCTACCACGGCACCTTCACTTACGATGGGTGCTGCTGCTGGTCAAATATTTAAAAATGAAGATTTAGAATTTGCTTTTGGATTAAATAATGCATCGCCATATAATGGCTGGATGCAAACAAGGTTTGCTGGAAACGCATCAAGAAGTTTTTCAATAAATCCACTAGGAGGCAATGTCGGGATCGGGACGAATTCGCCAATAGGTAAAACAGATATTTTTGTTGGAGCAAGTGGTTATACTAATAATATAACTACATTGCCAGTAGGGACTTGGTCATTTGCAAATGGTTCTGGTGGTAACTCTTACCCAAGTTTGGTTTCAAAAAGTAATGCAACTGGTGCTGGTATGACGTTGGTGGCTGCCACTGATGATGGCGCACCAAATGGAATGGATTTTAATATTAGGGAAGGTGATAATACAGATTTTTCTACATTAACCACAAGTGGTTTTACTTTTAGTAGATTTGGAACAAATTTAATGACCATTTTAAGAAATGGTAAAGTAGGAATCGGGACGACTTCGCCTGGGGGTGATTTAGAGATTAAGACACTTAGTGGGGGTTCTGGTGTAAACACATTAAGATTAAATACAAGTTTTGCAAATGGAAATACTGTAGATATAAATCCTTTTATAACTGGAATTAACAACGGGGGGATGGAAATTAAATTAGCAGGTTCTCAAAAACTTGTTATACTTCCATCCGGCAAAGTAGGAATCGGGACGGCTTCACCCACAAGCCAGCTTACTATAAAAAATACATCTGGTGATAATAGAGGAATATTGGTTGATAATACTGTTGCTGCTAGTTATGCGGAAGTTTCTGTAAAATCAGATACAAGAGAGTTTAGAATGGGTACTGGTGGTAGTGGTACAAATAATTCTAGAGCTCAAGACATGTTCTATATCTATGATGCAACAACTGGTGGTACAGCTGGTCACAGATTTGAGATAAGATCAGATGGGCAGTTAGGGTCTACTGTTTATAAAAGCATTGGTGGAGGTGCAGATACACTTTATACTACTTTGAATAATGAGATAGCTGGGCATAATGGTAGTGGCATGAAGTATTTAGGTCAATTAAACATTAGAGATGGTAGCAGGTATTTAGATGTAGCATTGAATACAGCTTCTAATAACATTATGTTTTATATTTATGTAAAAGGGTATTTGTATAATAGAGGTATGTATATTTCTTGTAAAGGTGGATATACTTACGCAGGTAGCATAATAAATGTTTTTGGAGGAGATATTATGGACTCTGGTATTGCAAAAGACTTAAATGTTTACAGAGGAACAAACAGTACAGCGGGAAACTACAGTGGTTATTTATGTTTTAGAATAGATAGTGGATCAAACGGCTATAGTGAAGGTATGATAGAAATATATTTAGGTGCTCACTCCACAAGTTTTCAAAATTCTCTAAAAATACATTCATATGCTCAAAATGATACTAGCAATTATTACTTTGCACAATAAAATAATATTATGGAAGAATTAGTATACGACGAAAATGGAATTATAATAAGTCACAATGGCCCTGACATATCAGGTTTTGCAGGTTTAACACAAACACAGATAAATAATAAAATTGCAGAAAGTGATTTGAATTTATTAAGAGATGCAAGAAATAAAAAATTATCTATAACAGATTGGATGGCTAATAGTGATGTAACTTTGTCCGACGAGTGGAAAACATATCGTCAAAAACTTAGGGATATTACAAAAAATTACACAAGTTTAACAAACGTAGAATGGCCTGTAGAACCAAAATAATAAATAAATAAATGGCAAACACTAAAGTAACAGGTGATTTAATAGCGAGCTCAACTATAGCTACAGGTAACATAGCGGACAACGCGGTTACTAGCGATAAAATAAGTGGTATCACAACAGCTCATATTACTGAAGGTTCTAATCTGTATTACACAGATGCAAGGGCTGATGCGAGAGTTGCTTTAATAGTCGACTCGTCACCCTCAACTCTTAATACTCTTAATGAATTAGCTGCTGCCCTTGGAGATGATCCTAATTATGCTGCTACAACTGCTACGACCATCGGATTAAAAGCTCCATTGGCTTCACCGTCTTTTACAGGTGATGTAGGTATGGTAACAGGACACTCATCGGGTAAGTTTGCTGTAATGAGCACTTCTGTTCATGGTTCATACGATTTTTATAATAATGGTACAAGTTATTTTAATGGTGCTGTTATAATAGATAGCAATATAACTCAAACAGGAGCTACTATTGCTAGTTTTACAGATAAAGTTGGGGTTGGAACCGCGGATCCATATGCTTTTGATACTACCGCTACTAAGTTCCATGTTAAAAACCCTGGTTCTGCAGGATCTGTAGTTGAAGTTGCTAGGTTTGAAGGTTCATCTGATGCTGATGGAAGTGGTGCTGTTGTTAGAATAGGTACATCTAATGATAGAGGTATGTATTTTCAAGCAGGTAGAACAGGTTCTGTACCTTATGGTATAATTGGAACTACTGAATATAACGGTGCTAAAACATCTAGTATATATTTACAAAACACAGGAAATGTAGGAATAGGTCAAGCACCATCATCTTTTGCAAATTGGAGGATTTTTGAAATAAAAGGTTTATCTAATGGTTCATTAATAAATTTTGAAAATAGCAGCAGTACAAGAACAGGTGCTATTGCAATGAATGATGCTAGTAGTTTAATGAGATTCCAAACTATGACAGATGCTGATATAACTTTTGAAGCTAATAACGCAGAAAGAATGAGGGTTACTGGCGACGGCAATGTTGGGATAGCTGGAATACCTCCAACAAATGGTTATACTGCTTCAGGCGGTGGATGGAAAATGTTACAAATAGGACAATCAAGTCAAATAGCCGCATACGGTACTGATGATGAAATCGGTATATTTCAAAATACTTATTTAAATTCATCTGGTGTATTTCAAGCTATAACCAGTAATGTGGCAGGTTCATCTATAATTTTAGTAGATGGAAAAATATATTTTAAAAGAGCCGCAACAAGTGGTACAGCTCAAACTACTTCTACAAGCATGTTTATTGATACAACTGGAAACGTAGGAATTGGGACGTATTCGCCTTTAGTTAGGTTACAATTAGAAAGAACAGTTTCAAACGCTACAAGTAGAACAGCGCCTGTTAATTTAATATATTTAACAAGTGAACATCCTTCTGTTGGTTATACTGGTTTTGGTACTGCTATAGCGCATTATTCAAGAACTTATCAAAATTCAACAAAAACAGAGCAAAGTAAAATAGCTTTTACTCAACAAGGAGATTCAGTTTCTACATCGGGAAGTACTATAGATTTTTACACAAAAACTTTATCTACAGGAAGTGTTGCTCCTGAATTTAGAATGAGAATTAATTATAATGGCAACGTGGGGATCGGGACAGCTTCGCCATATAAAAAATTAGAAGTTGTTGGTGATTTACAACTTGATGCGTCAAACGCTAATATGTGGATAAAATCTGGAGCAGCTGGCACAAATGGATTTATAAACTGGACGTTTAATAGTGATGATACAGTTTATAATAAAATAGGGATTGATTATGACACCCGTGCATCAACCGGTTTTCATATTGACACAGGCTATCCTTTAACACTAGATTGTACAACTTATATTGATTTTAAACGAAGTGGTGGAACCTTAGGTAGATGGAACTCAACTGGATTAGGAATTGGCACAACATCACCTAACGCTAAATTAGAAGTTAAACAAGGTCATACTATCTTAGGTGGAACTCAAAATAATTATAGCGAAAATGTTTTTACAACAAAACTAGGAGGATATGGAGTTTTATCAACCGGAACGGATAGATACGGTAGCTATGGTTGGTTAGCATTTAATTCAAATAATAATTACACAGGTGGGGCTAGACCCTTTGCTTTTACTAATGGTTATAAAGCTAATGAATTTGCTTTATTGATGGGCACATCAGACCAAGCACAGCCAACATTAGGTGCTACTGGTAATGTTGCAAACGGACAACTTGTTTTTCATGTTAATAGCTCAGCGGATTTTATGTTTGGAAAAGTCGCAGGAGATGGTAATGGTCCACATTTACAAGTAAATTCGTATGGATATTCTACTACATTCCAAGGAAGCAGCACGGCAAATATAGTGACGTATAAAACGGGTACTGAATTAAACACTAATGTAGGAGCTCTGGTTTTTAGAGATAATGGTAATGATTATTGTGGTCAAATTACAGTTAATGGATCAACTAATACAACATCATATTTATCAGCTTCGGATTACAGATTAAAAGAAGATTTAAAAGATTTTAATGGAATTGATTTAGTTGATAAAATACCAGTTTATAATTTTAAATGGAAAAAAGAAAATGTAAGAACTTTCGGTGTGTTGGCTCACGAGTTAAAAAAAGTATTACCACTAGTAGTAGACGGTGATAAAGATGAAGAAAAATACCAAACCGTAGATTACAGTAAAATAGTTCCTGTTTTAATCAAAGCAATACAAGAACTTAAAGCTGAAATAGAATTATTAAAAAATAAATAAATGGCAATAACTTACAAATGGACAATCAATGCGTTAGACGCAAGAATTTCACACGATAGCAAAGATAATGTTATCAACACAATTCACTGGGGATATTCCGCAGTAGACAATGAGGATGCTACAAAAGCGGCTTCATCTATAGGAACTTATTCCGTAGAATACGATAAAGATAATTTTACAGAATACGACAGTATAGTAGAGGCCGATGTGATTGGTTGGTTAGAAAATGGATTAGATATAGACAGTATGAAAGCTGGTTTAGATTCTCAAATTGAATTATTAAAGAAACCGGTTAACAAAACGTTCAATTCACCTTTTGCAGAGGTTGTAGAGCTAGATGGTGAAGAATAATTAGAAATTAAGTAAAACAAGTGATAATAAAGTATGGCAATAACTTATACATGGAAAATCACAGGAATGAAAAAAGCACCTAATTTAAACGGTTTGTCAGATGTGATTACAAACATAAACTTTTTATACAAAGGAGTTGATAGCGAAAAAGATTCTGATGGAAACAATTACGAAGCTTATTTCAATGGAGCTTGTCCAATTGCAGCACCAGATAAAGATTCTTTTACTGATCTAAACAACGTTACGGAAGCTGATGTGATTGAGTGGGCAAAAGCTAATCATCCGGTAGAACAAATGAATATAGATATATTAAACAAATTAAATTCACAAAAAACACCAAAAAACGTCAATGTTGACGCAATGCCATGGGCATAAATTAAATTAAATTAAAAATAAGTAAATTATGGAAAACCAAGTAAACAAAATTACACCCGAACAATTAGAAGAATTACAATCATTTGTAAAAAAGTTAAACCAAGCTGCTAGTCAAATTGGTAACTTAGAATTGCAAAAACACCAATTAAAGCACGCTGCTGCCGAGGTACAACAAGAATTGAATAAGTTTCAAGCTAAGCTAGAAGAAAAGTATGGTAAAGTAACTATCAATATTGAAGATGGAATTTACGAGCCAATAGCTGAAAAAGAAGATGAAGTTAGTTCGTAAAATTAGTATCGGTAGAGATTACAAAAACGATGCAATGCATTACGCTGTAGGCCAAGAGGTTTATGGAGGTCACACAATATGTGACATTATGGAAGAAGATAAAAAATTTTCTATATACATAAAGAAAAACAACGAGGTTCTTCCCTGGAAAGATTTCAATAAGAACATGGCAATAGCTGTTGAGTATAATCTAGAGTATTAAATGCAAAGTCTATTCAATTTTATTATCGAGCCTATAGAAGGAAGATATGATAATAAAAAAAAAGTTGGTGATAAGGAGCTCATTTTAAACACTGAGCTCCAAAATCATAGTTATGTAAATAGAAAAGCTATAGTTATAGCTAAACCTAAAAACATTGAAACCGTGATAAACGTTGGTGATGAAGTTATAGTGCATCACAATATTTTTAGACGATTTCATGACATAAAAGGTATAGAAAAGGATTCTAGAAGCTATTATAAAGAAGATATGTATTTTGCTTGGCCAGATCAAATATATTTATATAAAAGAAATGGAGTGTGTATAGCAAACGACGGTTACTGTTTTGTAAAACCTATACAATCTAACAACGATTTAAACCTAGATAAAGAAGAGCCTCTGAAAGGTATAATAAAATATCTAGATAATAAAACAAAATATCTTAAAATAAACGATCTTGTAGGTTTTAGGCCTTCTTGTGAGTTTGAATTTGTTATAGACAATCAAAGATTATATAGAGTCCCAATTAAATTAATTACAATCAAATATGAATATCAAGGACACGAAAAAGAATATAATCCAAGCTGGACATAAAGCTGTAGAAGAATTAATTAAAGTAGCTAAAGAAGCTATAGTTGATTCAGGAGATGATATAACAGCGGATAGATTAAAGAATGCTGCTGCTACTAAAAAACTAGCTATATTCGATGCTTTTGAGATACTTAATAGAATACAGGAGGAAGAAGAAATGCTTAGTGATAAACCTAAGAAAGAAAAAGAACCTGAAGCTTTTGGTGGTTTTGCTGAAAGAAGATCTAAATAATGTACGAACAAAGTTTATATAAGGTTATTGAGCCTGTTAAAATAAATACCATTAAAAGATTAAACAAATCTAAAAAATGGGAGTATGGTTACAATAAAGAAAATGATATTGTAGTTATAAGTAGAACAGGTCAAATAGGTGATATATACGAAATACAAAACTTAAAAATAGCTTTACCTAAACAAACAGATGTTTTTAAAGGAAGTGATAAATGGGAGAAACAAGAGTATCCTAAAGCTTTGTCTAGAGTAAAAACAATATTTGATTGGAAAGAATACCCAGAAGACTTTAAAGAAAAATGGCATGGTTATATTGATAAAGAATTTACTAGACGTCAAGAAGGTTTTTGGTTTTACAATAAAGGTAAGCCTACTTATATTACTGGTACTCATTACATGTACTTGCAGTGGTCCAAGATTGATGTTGGGCAGCCAGATTTTAGGGAAGCAAACAGATTATTCTATATATTCTGGGAAGCTTGCAAAGCAGATAGAAGATGTTATGGAATGTGCTACCTCAAAAACAGACGGTCTGGTTTTTCATTCATGGCATCTGGCGAAACAGTCAACCTTGCCACTATCTCTAGTGATGCTAGATACGGTGTCTTATCAAAGTCTGGGGCTGATGCGAAGAAAATGTTTACCGATAAAATTGTACCAATTTCAATCAACTACCCATTTTTCTTCAAACCGATTCAAGACGGTATGGATCGACCAAAAACTGAACTAGCATATAGAGTTCCAGCGAGTAGATTTACAAGAAGAAAAATTGATAGCTCAGAGAGACTTGAAGAGCTAAAAGGATTAGATACAACTATTGATTGGAAGAATACTGGAGATAATAGTTATGATGGTGAAAAACTAGCTTTGCTAGTACACGATGAAGCTGGTAAATGGGAAAAGCCAGAAAACATATTAAATAACTGGAGAGTTACAAAAACAACACTACGACTAGGTTCTAGGATTATAGGTAAGTGTATGATGGGTTCAACGTCAAATTCTTTAGACAAAGGAGGTAGTAATTTTAAAAAATTATACAATGATTCAAACGTCACAAAAAGAAACGCCAATGGACAAACTCGCTCAGGATTATATTCTTTGTTCATACCTATGGAATGGAACTACGAGGGATTCATTGATATGTATGGCATACCTACGTTCAATACTCCTGAAGAAGAAACTATCGGACCTCATGGCGACCAAATTGAAATAGGTGTAATAGAACATTGGCAAAATGAAGCAGATGGCCTTAGAAATGATCAAGACGCTTTAAATGAATTTTATCGACAGTTTCCACGTACAGAAGAGCATGCGTTTAGAGATGAAACTAAAAACAGTATATTTAACCTAGTTAAATTATATGAACAAATAGATTATAATGATGATTTAAAAAGTTCGTCTGGAATAAGTACTGGTAATTTTCAGTGGGTTAATGGTGTAAAAGATTCTAAAGTAATATTTTATCCAGATCCACAAGGTAGATTTAAAATAAGTTGGGTTCCACCTGTTCATTTACAAAACAATATAGTACATAAAAATAATAGAAAACAACCTGGCAACGAGCATATGGGTGCTTTTGGTTGTGACAGTTACGATATATCAGGAACTGTAGACGGGACTGGATCTAAAGGTGCTTTACACGGTTTAACTAAATTTAGTATGGAAAACTGTCCTGCAAACAAGTTTTTTTTAGAATATGTTGCAAGACCACAAACTGCTGAGATATTTTTTGAAGATGTGCTAATGGCTTTAATATTTTATGGTATGCCAATATTAGCAGAGAATAATAAACCAAGATTACTTTATTATTTAAGAAGACGTGGTTATAGAGGTTATTCAATGAATAGACCTGATAAAGTTTGGAACAAATTATCTGTTGCAGAAAAAGAAGTTGGTGGAATACCTAACTCAAGTGAAGATATTAAACAAGCACACGCGGCGGCAATTGAAATGTACATACAGGATAATGTCGGTTTAAAACAAGATGGTACATATGGTGATATGTATTTTAACAATACTTTAAACGAGTGGGCAAGATTTGATATAAACAAAAGAACAGCATTTGATGCTGCTATAAGTTCTGGATTAGCTATAATGGCATGTAACAGACATTTATACGCTCCAAATGCAAACATTGAAAAACAAAAAATTAATATAAGCATCGCAAGATATACCAATAAAGGTGCATTGTCAAAAATAATAGAATAGCATGGCTGAATCAGTTGTAAAAGGTTACTTTCCAAGTCAAATCGTTAGCGATTTAGAAAAGATTAGCCAAGAGTATGGACTTAAGGTTGCTAAAGCTATAGAATCTGAGTGGTTTAAACGTGACTCAGGTACTAATAGGTTTTATAGCAATGCTAACGAATTTCATAGATTAAGATTATATTCAAGAGGTGAACAATCAATACAAAAATACAAAGATGAATTATCTATTAATGGTGATTTATCTTATTTGAATTTAGACTGGAAGCCAGTACCTATTATACCTAAGTTTGTAGACATAGTGGTTAATGGTATATCAGAAAGAACTTATGATATAAAAGCATACTCTCAAGATCCTTACGGTGTAAGCAAAAGAACAAAGTATATGGAATCTTTGTTAAGAGATATGCAAACTAAAGAGCTTATAGAGTTTGCTGCTGAAAAGTTTGGGGTTAACATGAGAGAAAATCCTAAAGAAGAACTACCTGACTCAAAAGAAGAATTAGATCTTCACATGCAATTAAGTTACAAACAATCAGTTGAAATAGCTGAAGAGCAGGCTATAAATACTTTATTAGACGGTAATAGGTATGAGCTTACAAGAAAAAGAGTAAATTATGATCTAACTACAATAGGTATAGGTTGTGTTAAAAATACATACAATCAATCAGAAGGTGTTAAAGTAGAATACGTAGATCCTGCTAATTTAGTATATTCTTATACTGAATCACCTTATTTTGAAGATATATATTACGTTGGTGAAATAAAAAACATACCAGTTAACGAGTTAAAAAAAGAATTTCCAAATTTATCTAATGAAGATTTATTAAATTTATCAAAACAAGGTACTAAAAATACAAACTTATTTAATAGAGGTAGTTCAGAAACAAACAATTTAGATAAAAATACAATACAAGTTCTATACTTTAACTATAAAACCTATATGAATGAGGTTTATAAAGTAAAAGAAACTGCAACTGGAGCAACTAAAATAATAGTAAAAGATGATCAATTTGATCCACCTGGTTTAAATAAACAACTTGAGGCTAGATATGGAAAAATGTCTAGATCATTAGAGGTTTTATATGAAGGTGCTTTAGTGTTAGGCACACAGAAATTACTTAAATGGCAATTAGCTAAAAACATGATGAGGCCTAAAAGTGATTACACTAAGGTTAAAATGAATTATACTATTACTGCTCCTAGAATGTATAAAGGTAGAATAGAATCTTTAGTTAGTAGAATAACTGGTTTTGCAGATATGATTCAGCTTACTCATTTAAAACTACAACAAGTAATGTCTAGGATAGTTCCTGATGGTATATATTTAGATGCTGATGGTTTAGCTGAAATAGACTTAGGTAATGGAACTAACTATAATCCACAAGAAGCTTTAAACATGTTCTTTCAGACTGGTTCTATATTAGGTAGATCTTTTACGTCTGAAGGTGACATGAACCCTGGTAAAGTGCCTATACAAGAAATACAATCAGGATCTGGTGGTGGTAAAATGCAAACTTTAATACAGACATATCAGTATTATCTACAAATGATTAGAGATGCTACTGGTCTTAATGAAGCTAGAGATGGAAGTACACCTGATAAAAATGCTTTAGTAGGTATACAAAAAATGGCTGCAGCTAATTCGAACACAGCAACTAGACACATATTACAAGCTGGTTTGTTCTTGACTTCTGAAACAGCTGAGTCATTATCTCTTAGAATATCAGATATATTAGAATATTCTCCAACTAGAGATGCATTTATACAAGCTATAGGATCTCACAATGTTGCTGTTTTATCTGAAATGCAAGAATTACACTTATATGACTTTGGTATATTTATAGAATTAGCACCTGATGAAGAAGAAAAACAATTGTTAGAAAACAATATACAAGTTGCTATAGCTCAAAAAGCTATTGATTTAGAAGATGCTATTGATCTTAGAAATATTAAGAATATTAAATTAGCTAATCAACTTTTAAAAATAAGAAGAAAAAAGAAGCTTGAAAGAGATCAAAAAATGCAACAACAAAATATCCAAGCGCAGGCACAAGCAAATGCTCAAGCTCAACAAGTTGCATCTCAAGCTGAAGTACAAAAGCAACAAGCTCTTATACAAATACAAACAGCATTAGAACAAACTAAAGCTCAGTTAGAGTTACAAAAACTAAAACAAGAAGTTGATAGTAAAAAAGAATTAATGCAGTTAGAGTTTCAATTAAACATGCAGTTAAAGCAATTAGAAAATCAAACTATAAATAATAAAGAAAAATACAAAGAAGACAGAAAAGATGAAAGAACTAAAATTCAAGCATCTCAACAGTCTGAATTAATAGATCAAAGAAATAATTCTAAGTCACCTAAAAACTTTGAATCTACAGGAAACGATACTATGGGTGGCATGGACTTAGGTTTGTCTTAATAAACCTTTTAATTTTATAATATTATATTATGTCAGAAAAACTAGAAGAAGTCGTAGAAGAAACTACGGTTGATCAACCTACTGAAGAGGTTAAGATTGAAGAAAAAGCAGTTGAAGAAACTGCACCAAAAAACAAAGTTGATGAAGATGGTACTATTAAGTTAGATCTTACTAATTTAAATAAAATACCAGAACCACCTCAACAAACAGAACAAGAGGTTGAACAACCTGTTGAAGAAGTTAAAAACGAAGAACCTGCTGAAGAAGTTAAAACTGAAGAACCTGTGGCTGAAGAAGAAGCTCCGGTATTAGAAGAAATAACAGAAGAAGAGGTTCAAGAAAAAGCAGAAGAGCTTGAAGAAGAAGTTCAAGATGCTGTTGAAGATCTAAAAGAATCAGGTATTGAACTACCTGAAAATATAAAAAAAGTTGTAGATTTTATAGGAGAAACTGGAGGTAGTTTAGAAGATTACGTAAGGTTAAACCAAAACTATGATGATTTAAACGAAACTCAATTATTGTCCGAGTTTTACAAACAAACAAAACCACATCTATCTAAAGAAGAGGTTGACTTTTTGATTGAAGATACTTTTAGTATCGACGAGGACGAAAACACAGAGAGAGAAATTAAAAGAAAAAAATTAGCGCTTAAAGAGCAAGTTGCCAGCGCTAAAACCCACTTAGACGGGTTAAAGTCTAAATATTACGAAGAAATCAAAGCTGGAAGCAGGTTAGCGCCTGAACAAAAAAAAGCTGTAGAATTCTTCAACCGTTACAATAAGGAAACAGAAGAAAACAACAAGGTGTTGAAATCTCAACAATCTAAATTTCTTAAAAAGACTGATGAGGTCTTTTCTAGCGAGTTCAAAGGTTTTGAATATAAAGTTGGAGAAAAGAAATATAGATTTAACGTGAAAGATGCAGACAATGTTAAAACTAATCAAAGCGACATCAATAATTTTGTTAAGAAGTTTCTTGACAACAAAAATGAGATGCAAGACGCAAAAGGTTATCATAAATCATTGTTTACAGCTATGAACCCTGATTTAGTAGCAAACCATTTTTATGAACAAGGTAAGGCAGATGCTATTAAGAATAGTATGGCTAAAGCTAAAAACATAAGTATGGAGCCCAGAAAAGGGCATGAGAATGTTATTAAACAAGGTTTTAACGTAAGATCAGTGCCAAGTGAAAGTTCTAATGATTTCAAAATTAAACTTAGAAATTAACAATTAAAAATTTAAAAAATGGCAATAGCAAGTTCAGGTGCCGCTCTAGCGCACCTTACTCCTAGACCTGTAAAGGATCTATTTGGAGACAATTATTTAAGCATTACTGGAAATGACTTTAACTTTACAAAACAATTCTTACCAGAAGTATATGAAAAAGAAGTAGAAAGATACGGAAACCGTACTATCTCTGGATTTTTGAAAATGGTAGGAGCTGAAATGCCTATGGCTTCTGATGAAGTTGTATGGTCAGAGCAAGGTAGAATCCACGTAGCTTATGACGACGCTGTAGGTACTGACGTATCTGCAAACTTAATAACTTTTTCTGCTGCTCACCTTATTAACGTTGGCGATACTATCGTTGTTAGTAAAGGCGGTGCAACATTAAAATGTTTTGTATCTGCTGTTCCTTCTGCAACTACAATTACTGCACAACCTTACACTGCTGCTGATATTTCAGGTATCGGTGCTGATGGGGTTTCTGCTGTAAAAGTATTTGTTTATGGTTCAGAATACAAAAAAGGATCTTCTGGTGCTGGTAATACTAAGGATGCTAATTTCACATCTTTTAGCAACAAGCCAATCATCTTAAGAGACAAGTATAGCATTAGTGGTTCTGACACTGCTCAAATTGGGTGGGTTGAAGTTACTACTGAAGCTGGAACTGGAGGTTACCTTTGGTACTTAAAGTCTGAGCACGAAGCAAGACTAAGATTTGAAGATCAACTAGAAATGTCTATGATTGAAGCAGAGAAAAAAGCAGGATCATCTGCTATCTCAGCTGCAGGTATTTCTGGATCTGAAGGTTTGTTTGCTGCAATCACATCAAGAGGTTTAGTATATAACAATGCTGATTTCGGTGGTTCTGAAGCTACAGACGGTTTAGCTGACTTTGATTTAATTCTTGGTGAATTAGACAAGCAAGGGTCAATTGAAGAAAATATGATGTTCTTAGATAGAGGTACTTCTCTAGCTATTGATAACATGTTAGCTTCACAAAACTCTTATGGTACAGGTGGTACATCTTACGGTGTTTTTAGTAACAGCGAAGATATGGCACTTAATTTAGGATTTTCTGGTTTTAGAAGAGGTTCTTATGACTTCTACAAAACTGACTGGAAATACTTAAATGACTCTACTACAAGAGGATTAGTTGCTGATATTGAAGGTGTAATCGTTCCTGCTGGAACTTCTACAGTTTACGATCAACAATTAGGTAAAAACATCTCAAGACCATTTTTACACGTTAGATACAGAGCTTCTGAAGCTGACGATAGAAGAATGAAGTCTTGGATTACAGGATCTGTAGGTGGAAACTACACTAGTGATGAAGATGCAATGAACGTACATTTCTTATCTGAGAGATGTTTATGTGTTCAAGCAGCTAACAACTTTGTGTTATTGAAATCAAGCGATGGAGTAATCGGAGATTAAATAATTCCGTAAAGATTATCCCCACGGTAATAGTGGGGGTAGTTTTTACTATTAACTATTATATTATATTATATCATGAAAAAAAACAAAGAACAAGCTCCTAATAACTGGGAGATAAAAGACAGGCTATACGTATTAAAACAAGAAGCCAAACCATTAGTTTTTACAATTCCTTCTAGACATACTGCTAGAAAACCATTATTGTATTTTGATGAAAAAACTGGTGAACAAAAAGAATTAAGGTATGCTACAAACCAAAACTCTCCTTTAGTTGAAGAACAAAAAGGTAATGCTACATTAGGGCATATAATAATGAGAGACGGTGTGCTTGCTGTACCTAAACAAAAACAAAACCTACAAAAACTACTTTCTTTATATCACCCTGGTAAAAACAAGCTGTATAAAGAACATGATGCTGTAGAATTAGCTTCTAGTGATTTAGATTACATGGAGTTAGAAATTGAAGCTTTAATAGCTGCTAAAGGTCTAGATATAGACATGTCTGAAGCTATTTTAAGAGTAGAAGTTGGATCTAGCGTCAATAAGATGACTTCTAAGGAGATCAAAAGAGATTTGCTTATATTTGCTAGAAGAAATCCAGTATTATTCTTAGAGCTATTACAAGATGATAACGTAGAATTAAGAAACTTTGGTATAAAAGCTGTTGAAGCTGGAAAGTTAGCACTTTCACCAGACCAAAGGAACTTTACTTGGGCAAGCAATGGTAGAAAAATATTAACAGTACCATTTGATGAACACCCATATTCAGCGTTAGCTGCATTCTTTAAAACAGATGAAGGTATAGAAATATACAAAAACATTGAAAAAAGTGTAAAGTAACAATTTATAGGCGAGGGTCTATAAACTAGACCCTTTTCCTATAATAAAAATAAAAAATGAGCGTAAATATAGATACAGTTTATCAAAGAGTATTAAACATTGCTAACAAAGAGCAAAGAGGATATATAACACCTCAAGAATTTAATTTATTTGCTAATCAAGCGCAGATGGATATTTTTGAGCAATATTTTTACGACTTAAATCAATTTAGTAGAACGCCTGGAAATGACACAACATATTCTGATATGGTTGATCTTATACAGGAGAAAATAGATATATTTGAAAAATTTAGACAAACAGTAAGTATGGCTTCAGGAGGTGTAGGAACCTTACCAGCTAGCTCATATAGAATGGGTGAAATATATTTTGAAGATGTAGATGGTAGTGGTAATCCAACAGGTAAATTTGTTAAAGTTGAAAAGCTAGAACAAAATGAATTACATCATTTTATTAATTCTCCGTTAACAGCACCATCAAAAACACTACCTGTTCATGTAAAAACAGCAGAAAACACAATACAAGTTTATCCTATCACTATAACTTCCGGAGTTACATGTAACTATATAACTAGGCCTGCTACCGCTCAATGGGCATCTACTATTGTTTTTGACCAAGCAATGTATAATTCTAATGCAAGTGTTAATTTTCAATTACACGAATCTGAAGAAACTGAGCTTGTTATAAAAATACTAGCATTAGCTGGTATAATGCTTAAAGACACTGGTATGTATCAGGTTGCTGCAGGTGAAGATCAAAAATCAATACAACAAGAAAAACAATAATAAATGGGATTATTTCAAGGAACACAACAAGCTTATTACACTACAGCTTCTAGTTTTGGTAATTATCAAACAGTAAGCTTAGCAGATTTAATAAATAACTTTGAAATAGCTTATGTAGGTGAAGGTAAAGTTATACCTAAACAAAAAAGAAGTAACATAGTGTTTTTTGCTAAAAGAGCATTACAAGAACTTAGTTACGATACTTTTAAATCAGAAAAAGCTCAAGAAATAGAAATACCACCAAGCTTAGTAATGACACTTCCGCATGATTATGTTAATTACATAAAACTTAGTTGGACAGATAACTCTGGTGTAGAAAGATTATTGTATCCTGCAAATAAAACAAGTAATCCAACATCTATAACTCAAGATTCAGGTTATAATTATGTTTTTGATGCTAGTAGTAATTTGTTAAAAGCTACAGATTCAGATACATGGACTACTTTTAAAAGTAACTCAGCTGTTTCAAATGCAGACACAGGTGCTGATAATGTTTTAGACTCTACTAGTGCTAATGGAGGTAGATATGGCTTAGAACCATCTAATGCTCAATCAAATGGAATTTTTTATATTGATTTATTAAAAAATAGAATACATTTTAGTGCAGGTGTTGCTAATAAAACTGTTATATTAAAGTATATATCAGACAGTTTAGCTACGGATGAAGAAATGAAAGTTCATAAACTTGCAGAAGAAGCGGTTTACAAATACATAGCTCATGCTATATTAGCATCATCTTCTAATGTTCAAGAGTATTTAGTACAAAGATTTAAAAAAGAAAAGTTTGCGGCAGTAAGAAATGCTAAACTAAGATTATCAAATTTAAAAATTGAAGAGCTTACGCAGGTTATGCGAGGCAAATCAAAACAAATAAAACACTAAGACATGCCAGAATTGAAGCACCACTTTCGCTTAGGGAAAATGAATAAAGACCTAGACGAAAGATTAGTTAACAATGGCGAATACAGAGATGCATTAAATATTGAGGTAGCTAGCTCTGAAGGTTCAGATGTAGGTTCGGTACAGAATATACTAGGTAACACTGTTGAAAACGTAAATGTTTATAATAGTGATACACAAGCTTACACTTACTGGAATAATTATAATACTAGCAACAACACTAATTATCTTGGTTTAGTTGATGCTAAATGTATTGGATCGGTAAGAGATACTGAAAATGAAAAACTATATTGGTTTATAACATCTACAACAGCTGACTGTATTGTAGAGTTTAATCAACTAACAAGAGAAATAAATCCTATTCTTGTTGATACACAAAATATTTTAAAGTTTACAAAAACAAACCTTATAACTGGCATAAACATATTAGAAGGCTTAATGTTTTGGACAGATAATTTAACTGAGCCTAAAAAAATAAATATATCTAAATTTAGAAAAGCTACAAACAATGTGTTTACACATACACAAATTAATGGTAGCAATTTTTTAGAAGAACATATAACATTAATTAAAAAATCACCTCTTGTTGCACCAACAATAGCAATGTCTAAATCTAAAAGAGGTGGTATAATAGAGAGCTCTACAAGCTTTAATTTTACTGTCGCTGGTGAACCAATGCTCACAACCACCGCTGCAATCCCTTTAACTTTTACCCCTGCACCTAATTTTAAGGTTGGAGATACTATAACGCTAAGCACTAGTGAAGACGACGCTAACTTTATTGATGAAATAGAAGTTAGAGTTAAAATAGTTGCTGTTGTATCTAATGATACATTTTCAGTAAAACTACAATCTGTTGCTGAAGCTACACCAACATCAGTAACCACATGGAAAGCAACTTTAGAGCTTGATGAGCCTTTGTTTGAATTTAAATTTCCTAGATTTGCTTATAGATATAAATATGAAGACGGGGAATACTCTTGTTATTCTCCTTTTTCAAAAATAGCATTTTTACCAGACGAATTTGATTATAGCCCTAAAAAAGGTTATAATTTAGGTATGAAAAACAACGTAAGAAGCTTAACTATTGAAAATTTTATACCAAGCGATATTCCTTATGATGTAAAAGAGGTTGATATACTTTATAAAGAGTCAAATAGTAATAATGTTTATACTGTTAAAACAGTGGATATTAATGATAATGAATGGATTAATAACGCTTTAGTTGTAGAGTCTGAAATAATATATGCTGCAATACCTGGCAATCAATTGCTTAGACCCTGGGATAACGTTCCATTAAAAGCAAAAGCTCAAGAGATTATAGGTAATAGAATAATATTTGGTAACTATACTCAAAACTACGATCTTATTGATTTTAATAATCAAGTTATTAAACCCAAGTTTGATGTAAATATACAGCAAGATACATCTAAAATTGTAGAAATTAAATCTCCATCTGAATCAATTAAATCTTTAAGAACATACCAACTAGGTGTTGTATATAAAGATAAGTATGGTAGAGAAACACCCGTGCTAACTGACGACTCTGGATCTAAAAAGTTACCAAAAAAAGCAGCTGACAACTACAATCAAATAAAAGTAAAACTTACAAACCCAACACATCCTGATTGGGCAACTCATTTTAAATACTTTGTTAAAGAAAGTTCTAATGAATACTATAACTTATCTATGGATAGATGGTATAATGCTGAAGATGATAATGTTTGGTTAAGTTTTCCATCAAGTGAAAGAAATAAAGTACAAGAAGACAGGTTTATTATATTAAAAAAGAGACATGACTCTGATTTTTTTGTACAGCAAGAAGCTAAATATAAAGTTATAGCTATATCAAATGAAGCGCCAGATTTCTTAAAAGAAACTAAAAAAAGCAAAGGTACTATGACTACCAACTTTTTAACAACTGGTTTTCCACAAAAAGATTTTAAGTTTGTAGACATTGATCACGTAGAGTTTGAATCAGAAACTTTTGGTGTTGGAGAAGGTACAAATCCTGAAATAATATCTCAATCAGATTTATTTATAAGGTTTAAGGCTGGATCAAACACTTCTAAATATTATGAAGTAGTTAATTTTGCAAAAGTATCTGGTCCTGAAAGATACAGGATAACAATAGAAGGAGCGTTTAAAGAAGATGTATCATTTGCTGGAACGTTTGCTAGCCCAGCATCTGGTTTACAGATAGAAATAGCACAAAAAATTATAGAACGTAAACCTGAGTTTACAGGTAGGTTTTTTGTTAAAATATATAAAGATCAAGCTCTTACCGAAAATATATTAACAGATAAGCAGCAGCAAACGAGCTTTAGTATAATAGCTAAAACTACAGTTTTTAGAATAAAAGCTTCTCCAAATAATAGATCTTTTTGGAGAAACAGGGACAAAGGTAATGGTGACATTGGAGCTGACTGGTTTATAGATAATAACAATGGGTATGCGCATCACGCTCACGGAGGAGGAACTTTAGATCCAACTTCTAGAGTAGAAGGAAAAATTGTTGGTGCAAGGTCAAGTGGATATGGAGTTGTGTCTGGTAAAAAAACAATATCAATATCTTATCATTGGTTTGGTGGAACTAGAGGTAAAGGTGTTTGGGACAGTTATTGGAAAGGTTTTCCTAAAAGTACTACAGATGCTACGCTACAATGGGTGGACATGGTTAACGCTATGGAAACAGATGGGTCAAAATTTAGATTTAGTGCTGATCCAGATGCAACTGTGTATGAAATAAAAAAGCATCTTAGAACACATATTAATGCTTATGATGCAAGGGGAACAACAGGTAAATGGGGAAGTATGAGAGTTGTAAGGTTTACTTTAGCTTTAGATAAACCTGTAAAATGGTCACCTGAAACTCAAATCACTGGAATAGACAGTAAAGCCAACGCTACTGGTATAGAGTTTTTATCTCCATACCAAGAAAATGCTGAGTTTACATCAGATAATCCTGCTATATGGGAAACAGAACCTTTAGAAGATATAGGTTTAGATTTATATTATGAAGCAAGTCCAGCATATCCTATAGCTGATCACAATGTAGAAAAAACTTTACCTTGGTCTAACTGTTTTAGCTTTGGCAATGGTGTTGAATCTAATAGAATAAGAGATGATTTTAATGCTGTTCAAATAGATAAAGGCCCTAAAGTGTCTACTATACTTGCAGAACAATACAAACAAGAGATTAAGAAAACTGGTTTAATATTTTCTGATATATTTAATTCTACTAGTGGTATAAATAGAACTAATCAATTTTTAATAGCTGAACCTATTACTAAAGATTTAAATCCTTATTATGGAGGTATACAAAAATTATACTCTAGAACTAGAGATGGTGATCTTATAACTTTATGTGAAGATAAAAGTTTAAAAATATTAGCAGATAAAGATGCGTTGTTTAACGCAGACGGTAATGCAAACCTAATATCTGTTCCTAGGGTTTTAGGTCAAGCTATTCCTTATGTTGGAGAGTTTGGTATAAGTAAAAACCCTGAATCATTTGTTCAGTATGGTTTTAGATCTTACTGGGCTGATAAAAATAGAGGAGTAATATTAAGACTTTCTAACGATGGTTTAGAACCTATATCTGCTAAAGGTATGGGCGATTTCTTTAAAGACAACTTAGCTGCTACTACACATATTATAGGGTCACATGATGACAACAAAGGTACGATTAACATGACTTTAAACAACGAAACGGTTTCATATAAAGAAGCTGTTAAAGGCTGGGTTAGTAGAAAATCATTTATACCTGAAGCGGCATTAAGTTTAAACAACGTGTATTATACATTTAAAGATGGTGATATATGGAAAAACAATAGTAATCCTATAAGAAATAATTTTTATGGGGTTCAGTATACATCTAAAGTTAAATTATTAGTAAACGATGCTCCTGATGTAGTAAAATCATTTAACACTGTAAGCTACGAAGGAAGCCAAGCTGTTAAATATACTTATGATATTGATTCTGGAGATGGACAAGCTGACTCACAAACAAAAGTAAAATCTGGTTGGTTTGCTAGTAGTATAAAAACAGATCTTCAAACAGGTTCTATTAAAGAGTTTGTAGACAAAGAAGGTAAATGGTTTAATTTTATAAAAGGAGATACTACAACTATATCTAACATAGACACTAAAGAATTTTCTGTTCAAGGTATAGGTAAGCCTTCTGCTATAGGAAATATAGTTCAACAATTTACTATACTAGTATCTGACACTGGAGATCAAGACTAAAAAATAAACAATGGCTAACAATTACACAGTATCATCACTTGAAACACCTACAGGAATAATAGAGACTCCAGGAGATAACGTTAGTAACTCAACGCCTAGTTATGTTTTAACTCTTACTCCTGATTTAGGTTATGCAATAACTCACAGTAATTTTACAGCAAACTCTTTGCCAACCGAAATAAGCAACGTGGTTTTTACTCAAAATGGAGAACTTGTTGTGGCTACTGTAAATTTTGCCTCTAACTTTGTAATGCCTCAATCAAATGTTAATTTACAAATTGATATTGATGGATCAGCTCAATTAAAAAATTATACAATACATGGGCTGTATAGCACTGTACAAGAAAACACTACTGATAGTAGCGTAACAAACGTAGTTTATAGTAACAATGGTAATTATGCCACTTCAGAAGTTTTATTTACAAAAACTTTTACAGCTAGCTCTACATCAGGAACTGGTTTTACTGGGTATTATTTTGAAGAAGAGCCTTACATAAGTTCTAGTAACATAGGTTTATATGGGGAAGAATCAAGTTATACTATAACAACATCAAAAACTTTAACAAATGGTTTACTAACTGCTAAAACATTTACTGTATCTTATAAATATCCAGCTGAAAATGTCAGTGGACATACTATAGGTTTTGTAGCAAAAGCAGTAGAGATATGGACTGAAACACCAAAAATAACTAATTATAAAATAATTACTACAGCTCTTAGTAAATTTGGTGAGTCTAGAAAACTTAGAATATATGGATCACCTGGTGCTAAATTTGATTTAACTATATCAAAAAATGGAAGTGATACTTACGATTTTACAACTGAAACGTTTACATCTACAGCAACTCTTGATGACGACAGAGCCTTGTCTAGCGATGGTTATTATGATTATGCTATATTATTCCCAGGAGATCCAACAAATTTAGCAGATGGATCAATAACACAAGACAACAATTATACTATAACAATAGCCGCTGGAACAGCGACAACACTAAGTCTAGCAGGAGGTTTAGCATCAACATTTGATTTAAAACAATCATTAGATAAAAGTGTTACTATAAGTGTTATAAATAGTGGAAGTACTGTATATACTATATCGCCTTCATTTATAATGACTGGTCCTGTAGGTGTAGTTGAACCTGATGGTAAATTATTTTCTAATACGTTTACAGTTGCATATAGTAGTGCTATCAATATAATTTCTCAACCTGTTGCAGAAAATTTTGTATCTGTACCTGCTAATCCTGGAAATACTGATCTAGCTATAGCTAGTGTTACGTTGGCTCAAGGTGCTACAAACACGGTTAACGTAGTAGTACCTGGTTATGTATATGAATTCGGAGATAGCAATGTACAATTTAATTTAGATGTGGCTAATTTTATAAGTGTAGTACAAAATACACAGCCAGTTGCTACAGCACAGACTAGAGGAGTTACTAGTGGTGTAGGTAAAAGCTTAGCTCTTGCTGGTACTGATGCTGAAGGGTCTACACTTACGTTTGCTATAGCTACTAATCCATTATATGGTACACTAACTAATTTTAATGCTAATAATGGGTTTGTAGTGTATACATCAAACTCAGGATATTCAGGATCTGATTCGTTTACTTTTACTGTTAATGATGGTGCTTTAACTAGTACAGCTGCTACTGTTACTTTAAATGTTACTGCCCAAGCTATAGCGCCAACAAGTACTGAAACGTTTGCATATAGGGTTGGTAACACAGGTAATTACACTCAAATGATAGGTAGTTTTGTCGGTGAAGCTTCTTACAATAATTTAACAGCAGGAAGTAGCACTGTTACGGTAACTGTTACTAGTTTTGCACTAGACAGTATACATGGAGGTTATCCTTCTTTCGCTGATGGATTTGAAGATTTTGATATAGCTTATGAATTTAAACATGGTAATACAACTCTTAACAGTGGGCCATTATTTATAAACCAAAACACATCTACTGTTGGAAGCTACGGCGCTTTCTTAAATCTTGACCCTAGAAATATAGCAATACCTAACAGTCACAACAGTGGTAATGGTCTTATAGCTGGAGCAAGTTATAGTTTACATGTTAACCTAACGTATTTAAATAATTAACAATGCCTTCAATAAGTTTAACATTTGCAAACCCTATAAACGATTCTTTACAAGTAGGAGATACAATATACTATACTAACAATGGAACTAGTTTAGTTGAGATAGGTCCTGTTACAGCTCCTTTAACTTCAACTCAAATACAAGCAACGGTTTTAAGCACTTTAGTGTTACCTACTTCTAACAGTTTTATTTTGTTTAGTAAAGATAATAAAGCTAATCTTTCTAGTTTAGTTGGTTATTTTGCAGAAGTAGAAATGACAAATGATTCTACTGTTGCCGCAGAATTATTTTCAGTTAATATGGAAATAGCGGAAAGCAGTAAATAACACAAAAAAAGTGTAATAATATAATATATAAACAATTAACAATATGGATCCAATATCAGGTGCTGTAGGCGCCTTAGGAAGTATCGCTGGTGGAATGATCGGTAGTGGCAAAAGAAAAAGAGAGCAAAGGGAAGCTCAGGCTGAGTTTGATAGAAATAAAGCAAGATATGAAGGATTAGATACATCTAACCTAGCAACTAACCTTGAAAACACTTACGAAGACCTAACTGTAAACACACAAGCTGCTCAATTTGCAGCACAAGGCCAACAACAAGTATTAGCAAATACTATGGGTGCAATGCAAGGTGCTGCTGGTGGTGGTGGTATTGCTGCTATGGCACAAGCTATGGCTAATCAACAGTCGCAAAATATGGCTATAGCATCTAATGATATAGCAAAACAAGAATCTAGTAATCAAGCAGCACAAGCTCAGATGGCTGGTAGTCTTCAGCTTCAAGAGCTTCAAGGTGCTAAAGACTCTAGAGCTGCTGAATTAGATAAGACGGAAACAATGCTTGGTATGTCACAGCAAAGGCTAGGAGCTGCTAACGCAGCTAGAGATGCAGCAACTCAATCAATAATAGGTGGTGTTACTGGTTTAGCAACACAAGGTCTTGGCAGTATAGAAGGCGTACAGGATTTTGCTGGAAAGTTTTTAGGCGGCGGTAAATAAAATTAAAATTATGGGAAATACTACATTAATATCAGGGGCTAAATTAGCTGCACCAACATTCTTAGATATAGGAAAAGTAAGTACTAACGCAGCTGACAGAGTTGGTGCTATGTATGCTCAAATAAATGCTAAAAAAGAATCAGAGGCTAATGCTAGAAGAGCTAAGGTAGAAAATTATCTTAGTCAAATGCCTTCTGGCATAGAACTTAGTAAAATACCACCTCAACAACAAGCGGCTGTAGAAGCATGGAGTAGATCACAAAAAATGAAGTATGCAGAAGCTGCTAAAAATATAAATAATTACGAGGTTGGTTCAGAGGAATATATAGATGCTCAAAGCACTATGACTGGTATTAAATCTTCGTTTGTTCAACTAGATAATAATTTAACAACTTTTAAAGCTAATAAAACAGAATACTTAAAAAGTAGTTCTGAAGGTGCTTTATCTAATGGTAACAATGGGCCACAAGGTAATATATTAGCTAGTATATATACAGATGAAACTGGTATGTCATTTGATTCAAACGGTAATTTGTCTTTTGTAGATCAACAAGGAAATATGACTGGTTTAAATGATGTGCCTGATTTTTTTAATAAAGACTTTCAATCAGCTGATGCTTTAATAAATATGAACTCTTCTATATATAACTCTGGTCAAAAACTAGATGGACCACAAGAAAACATGTATAGACAGAAGGTTACTAATATGATTAAAAAAGGTGGTAGAGAAACTGTTTTATCTTTAGCTACAGATGATTTAATACAACAAGGAGGTTTAGGTATAGTAGATCAAGACTTGCTAACTAATCCAGAAAGACATGCCGAATTAGAAGCTGCTGTTATACAAAACTATATGAATATTTTAAAAGAGTCTTCTAACGCTGGTTACAATAAAAAACAAGCTGCTATTAAAAAATCTCAAGGATCTAGTAATTCTAGTGCTTACAAATACGGTCAAGCTACTAGAGATGATTTACAGATATATTCTAGACCTGCTCAACAAACTTATAGTAATTTAAAATCTAAATTAGATGAAATTAATTCAAGTGGAATGAACGATCCGATAGAATTAAAAGTTGCAGAAATAAATAAAATAATGAAAAGTGTAAACTCTGATTTTCAAGAAGTTTTAGTCGATTCAGAAAACACAAACTCCATATTGTATTTAGATAGTGAAGGTTTTGATGTTCCTTTAGATTTATCTAGCGATGAGGCTATTATAGATTTTGTAATAAATAATATTGGTGAGGGAATTGGTAATGATGCTAAAATGGTTTTAAAACAACAATTAAAAGGAGGTAAAAAATCAAACCCTACATCAAAACCAGTTAAATTAACTCAAGAAGAGTTAAACGCATTATTTGATTAACTTCATGGGAGAATTTGAACAGCTTATAAGAGATCTTTACGGTAAGTATTCGCCAGAAACAAATGTAGACGAAAAAATACAAAAGTTTAGTCAAGCAGGTTTATCTCCACAAGAGTTTCTAGATGGTTTTTATAAAAAATTTGATCCAACAAGAGGAACTGATGATAGAAAAAACAATATAATAAAAACTTATTTTGCTAAACAATTAAAAGAGTCTGAAGATAAGGAATTAAAAGCAAAAGGTCAATATAGAGAAGAAGATTTAAAAACTAATGAATTAAACAAGCTGCAAGCTGTTGATGCTACAAAAGGTTTTTTTGCTACAACTCTTCAATTAGCTGATAACCTATTTATAGAATCAGGAGTTGCTGTTAAAAATACATTGGGTAGATTTGCTAAACAAATAGATATTTTAATGGACACTGGTGAATTTAGAAGATTAACTGGTGAAGAAAAAGAGCAAGCTCATTTAATGGCTGACATAGCCATTAGTGGCACTCCAATTGGTCCAGCTGGTTTAGCGTCAAAAAAGTTTCAAGACTCTAGTCAAGAATTTATAGATGAACTTGGTTTAAACAAAGTTGTTTACGATCAAACATTATCAGAAAGTATAAGAGATTCGGAAAGCGAAACCATAGGTGAAAAATTCGATAATTTTAGAAGACTAGGCGGTAGAGCGGTGGCTTCTGGTGTAGAATCACTTCCTTACACTTTAGCTTCTATGAGTGGCTATGGTATAGCGGCACTTACTATAGGTGCTTCTTCTCAAAAGCTTAATGAAGAAATGGAAAGAAATCCTGATATAAACTCAGAGATATTATTTTTAAACGCTGTTGGTCACGGTGGAATAGAAATGGCTGATGCGTTTGCAACAAGATATTTGCTAGGTGGTGCTAATAAAATGTGGGCCAAAGGCGCTCCTCAAGAAGCTGTAAAAAAGTTTTTTGAAGGTGGAGCTAGAAGATTTCTTGGTTATTCAGGCTCTATTGTTGGCGAGGGTTTGACAGAAATGTCACAATCTATTGCTAATGATTTATTTGATGCTTGGACCTTAGGTTCTTTAGGTGGTGATAAAACACAGCTTGAAAAACTTGATCCAAACTACTGGAGAAAGAAACAATGGGAGGTTTACGATGAAGGTATTATAGGTTCTATAACCGGTGGTGGTTTTACTGTTTATAATGCTGCTAAAAATAGTGATGCTAAAAGATATGAAAGAATGGTAAGTATGTTAACACCTTTAAGTGTTAAACGAGCTCACAATGAAAACATCAAAAAACTTACTGAATTAAAAAAGAAACTAGATAACACAACTGATCCTAATTCTAGAAAAATAATTAAAGACGGAATGAAGGTCTTAAAAAACAAAATAACAAAATCATCTTCAGAATCTAGACAAGTTGTAGAAAATTTAAATGAATCTCAATTAAAAGAGTATGCTAAAAATGTTGATAAAATAAATAAAAACTTAAATAAAATAGATAATAAAACAACACCTGAAGCAAAAGCTATAATAAAAGAACAAAACAAAGAACTAATTGATGCTAATCAAAAAGTATTTAACGAAGTTAAGGAAGCTAATTTTGGTGAAAATGTAAGATTTGCTAAAACAGAAGGTGCAAAACTAGGTTTAAATGTTAATGTAGCTAATAGTAAGAAATCTTTTGATGATAAAGTAAAAGCTTTAACAGGGCAGAATATAAAAAATGAAAGTGGTATTGAAGGTGTCTTTATCGGAGGTGGTCAAATACTTATAAATAAAGAAACAGCATTAAAACAAGGGGCAATATCAGTAGGTAGCCATGAAGTTTTACACCCTGTATTAAATGCTTTAGTTGGTAATGAAGCTAAGCAAAAGAAAATTGTAGAAGAGTTTAAAAAAGAATTAACCTCTAAGCAAAGAAAATACATGGATAAAGCCATGAAAGGTAAAACAGCTTCAGAACAAAATACAGAATACTTAACCGTGTTTTCAGACGGTTTAAGATTAAAGAAAATGGATTACTCTTTGACTAATGCCGAAAGCTTTATGAAATTAGGTAAAAGTATATTAAATGCTTTTAAAGATGTAGGTTTTACAAATGCATCGTTTAAAGATGGTAAAGGCGTTTATGAATTCATGAAAGAATATAATAAAAGTATTGGTCAAGGAGGCTTAACAGATGCCGCTAGTAAAGCTATAAAAGATGCTGAAGCTAAATCTAAAGTAAAAATAAAAGATGTTAAAGCTGTAGGTGATATGCAAAAGTCTCAAGTATATCAGACTGTTGAAGGTATGAAAGAATCTTTATTAGACCCTAAAACTAAAAAAGATACAGCTTTCATGATAGCTAACGAGCTTTTAAACGAAGCAGACAGAAGATTAAAGATAAATGCAGATGAACTTACTAGAGAAGATATTGTAAGGAATTTTGCTTTTGATCCAGATAACCCTAGAGGTTTACAAGCCTTGTTGAAAAACTATTCACAAGAAAAAAATAATAGTATAATGGGTTATTTAAACTCTAAAGTTCAAGGTGGTAGAAGTTTATTTGATCTTAGGCTACAAGAGTTTTATGAAAAAGATCCAAAATATAATAACATATTACAATCTCTTTCTGACGAAGCTGTTCAAAAAAAGGCTCAGAAAAAATTAAACGAAGAGAGTAATGAAAACCAAGGTCCAGCAGCTAGAGCATTAACAGATTTTAATGATCTAATGATTAATGATGAAAATTTTATAACATCAGATATATACAAGTCTATAAAAGGTAAAATAATAAACAACATAACATTACTGCTATCTAAAGGTAATTTAGACGTTAACAGTATGGTTAATATTATAAATAAAGAAATTTCTAATGTTATTAAAAAAGCTCAAGGTAAAATATCTAGAGTAGATGGCAAGGTTGTAATATCTGAAGAATACGATAACTTTGTAAGAGATGGTTACGAAGGTGGTATAAAATCTTTACCCATTAGAGTTATAAAAGATAGTTATTTAAACAAATTATTTCCTAGTAAAAAACTTGGTAAGGTTGACATGCAGAATAGAAAAGCTGATAACCCTAACCTTAGAAAAGACAGTAATTATAGAATAGATAAATTAGAAATTAAACCACCCACATTAGGCAAATGGATTAAATATTTTACAGAAGGTGGTTATACAACTTTATTAGCAAAGCAAAAAAAGTATGGAACTGAAATAGCTAAAGCTGTATCGTTAAAAGTAACTAGAGAGTCACTACAAGACGCTGATGTTATTAAAGATATAGTAAGCAAAAGTTCTTTAAGAAATGAAGAAATAACTGCTGATATAGTAAAAGGCGTGTTGCAAACTCTAGAAACAACATTAGACACCAAAGCTGCTGAGGCTGCAATGTTTGATAATATACAATTTTCTAGAAAAATAGAACAAGATTTTATTAAAGCATTAAATGCGGATCCTGAAGTTAGAGAACAATTAGTTGAAAATTTTGAACCAGCTGCAAAAGAAATTTTTGAAAGAGAACTTTTAAACCCTGGTATTTCTAAAGAAAATATAGCATTTATAGGTGAAGCTATTAATTTAATAGAAGAAGCAGGAGTAAAAGATTTTCAAAGACCAGCAAATTTAAGAAGAAAGGTTAGTGGTAAAACCATTGTTGATCAAGATATTTTAAAAATGATGGAAGCTGAGTCTAAAAAGCTAATAGAAAGCGTGCCTAAAAATATATGGGAAAAAATTAGCTTAGCTATTGCTGGGTATCATTTTAGGGGTATAAACTGGAGTGCTAAAAAACAGAAGTCATTTATAAATGGATTAAAAAAGACAGAAGAAACAGGTGAAGCTAAAAAACTTTATGATAACATACAGATAGAATATTTATCACCACAAGTACAAGGAAAAGGACTTTACAATGACATTGTTTTAAAAGCTCAAAATGCTAAAACAGCTAAAGCTGGGCAAAAAATAGTTGACGATGCAAGAAACAAAATAATACTTGCTAACAAGTCTAATTTAGCTTTACTAAAATATTTAACTTATAAAATAGAAAAAATAGGTTTAAGCGCAGATTATATTTTTATAGTTGGTCAATTACAGACGAATATTCAAAACGGTTTTAGAGCATATAGCGCTTTAAGCCATGTTGTATTAACGGATGGTAAACAATTTTATGCAAATAGTAATGGTAACGTAAAAACTGCACCTAAAGAAACTATACCAAAAAATGCTGATAATCTTCCTAAAAATGCTGAAGTAGTTAGTGTCACTGACACCGGGGTTATAAATATAAAAAATCCTAACTATAAAAAAGAACTAGAAGCTTATTATGCGGGTTGGAAAAAAACTTTTTTCTGGAAATATGCGTTTAATATAGCTAAAAACGGTTTTAAAGATCCTAAAACCGGAAAAGTTGTAATAAAACCTGTTAATTCAAAAAACATAAATGATATATACGCAGAAACCGTAAGCCTTTTATTAAATAAAAACGAACATTTAGGCGCTAACGCCCTTAGTGTCGCTAAAATGGTTGCAAAAACTATTACAAAAAAATTACAAAATGCTGGCGATATATGGTCAGATCATTTAACGCTTTGGACGCCTAAGTTTATGGCTGACATAATGGACGCATTAGGTAAAAAAGTTAATAGATCTGGTGAAAATAGAATAATGCTTTTGCCTAGAGAGTTACAACAAACTATATACAATGTAGAGCAAGGTAGACCAAGTGCTGAAATATTAATTCAAAAAGCGGCAAATAAAGTTTCTAGTTTACAAAAAAGCCAATCAAACTCTGATCAGTTTAATGAAATACTAGAACAAACAAAAGGTGTTGATTCTGTTAAAAGATTTTCAGATGCTGCTGCTAAATCAAGAGGAGCTAAAAAAGGTATGTATGATTGGTTCATACCACCTTCTGCTGAAGATTTTTCTGGTTTACTTTATAAGTTTTTAGGTAAAGGAAAGATTGGTGAAAGACAAATGGAGTTTTTTAAAGAAAAATTAATGAATCCTTTTGCTTCTGCTATGGCTGAAATAGATAGAAGAAAACAAAGAATGTCTAATGAATACTTAGCATTAAGGAAGAAAATGCCAGGTGTTAAGAAAATGTTAGGAGAAAACACTGGGTACAACGAGTTTACATATGATAGTGCTGTAAGAGTTTATTTGTGGGATAAAGCTGGTTTTGAAATACCTGGTTTATCTAAAAGAGATCAAACAGAGTTAGTTAAAAAAATAAAAGAAAATGCTGATTTAAAACTATATGCTGACAGCCTTGGTGTAATGTCTAACTTAAAAGATGGTTGGGTTAAACCAGGTGAAAGCTGGTTAGGTGGTAACATACCTACAGATATTAGTGATATAAATCAAAAGGTAAATAGAAAAGAACTATTAGCTGAGTGGGTTAAAAACAAGAACGAAATATTTAGTAAAGAAAACTTAAATAAAATTGAAGCTATATATGGTACAGATTTTAGAGAGTCTTTAGAAGAAATACTAGGTAGAATGGAAAGAGGTTCAAACAGACCTATAGGTTCTAATCAAAATAAACTTACAACTAAGTTTATGAACTGGGTTAACAACTCAGTGGGTGCTATTATGTTCTTTAACGCTAGATCTGCAATACTACAAACTATATCTGCAGCTAACTTTATAAACTTTAAAGACAATAATATATTTGCAGCAGCTGCAGCATTTGCAAATCAAAAACAATTTTGGTCAGACTTTACTATGTTATTTAATAGTGATTTCTTAAAACAAAGAAGATCTGGATTAAAAACAGATATAAATGAAGCTGAAATATCTAACGCTGTAGGTACTGCGCCTAATAAAGCAACTGCTGCATTTAAATATATGCTTAAAAAAGGTTTTTTACCTACACAAATAGCGGATAGTTTTGCTATAGCAATGGGCGGTGCTAGTTTTATAAGAAATAGAATAAACTCTTTAGTTAAAAGTGGTATGACCAAACAAGAAGCTATGGATCAAGCTATGTTAGATTTTAGAGAAATATCTGAAGAAGCTCAACAGTCTAGTAGACCTGATAGAATTAGTTCTCAACAAGCTGGACCACTTGGCCGTGTTATATTAGCCTTTGCAAATACACCTATGCAGTATGCAAGGATGCAGAAAAAAGCAATACTTGATTTAAAAAATGGTAGAGGTGATTGGAAAACAAATATGAGTAAAATACTTTATTATGGTGTTGTACAAAACTTTATATTCAACGCGTTACAACAAGCATTATTTGCTATGGCGTTTGACGATGATGAAGAAAAGTTAGATGAAAAACAAATAGGTATAATGAATGGTATGGCTGATTCATTACTTAGAGGTACTGGTGTTGCTGGTGCAGGTGTTGCTACTGTTAAAAATATGGTGTTGGAGTTAATAAGACAAAACAAAAAAGCAAGGCCTGATTATGTTAATGTTGCTTTAAAGTCTACGTCTATATCTCCTCCTATATCATCTAAATTAAATAAGTTAACTTCTGCTGCTAGAACTTTTCAGTGGAATGGTAAAGAAATAAGAGAAGAAGGTTTAAGTTTAGACAACCCTGCTAACTTAGCAGTTGGTAAAACTGTATCTGCTTTCACAAATATACCTTTAGATAGATTAATTCAAAAAGTAGATAATTTAAAGACTGCTACAGAAGAAGAGACTGCAGCTTGGCAAAGTATAGCTTTAACTTTAGGTTGGGATCAATGGAGCTTAGGTTTAAATCCATATCAAAAGAAAAATGAAAAAAGTAAATCTAAAACTAAAACTCGTGAAATAAAAAGAAGACCTAGCAGAAAGTCTAAAACTAGAGAAATAAATAGAAGAAAATGATAAGTAAACACATAAGCGACAAAGAAGGAGTGTATAGCAATACAGCTATAAGGCGAGGTATAGACAATACACCAGGAGAGTACGAATTACAAAACATGGAGTTACTTGCTAAAAATGTATTTGAACCTCTTAGAGAGCACGTAGGTAAACCTATAAAGATAAACTCGTTCTATCGATCAGCTGAATTAAATTCTGCTATCGGTGGAAGTTCTAAATCACAACATTGTCAAGGTAGAGCAATTGATATAGATGATACTTATGGTCACATGTCCAACGCGGATATGTATTACTGGTTAAAAGATAACGTTGACTTTGACCAGATGATATGGGAATTTGGTACAGAAGAAAATCCAAATTGGGTACACATAAGTTATGTTGATGGTGATTCAAATAGAAAAAGATGTTTACAAGCATATAAAGATGAAAATAACAAAACAAAATATAAAGTAATATGAACTGGTTAGTAAGACAAAAACAAACAAGAAGTTCTAGTTGTGACTGTACAGATAGTTGTAACTGTAAAAAAACACCTGCCAAAATGGGTTCACCTTTAAAATGTTGGAAAACACACGAAAGAAAACCTGGTACAGTAAAAGGAGCTAAAGGTAGTTGTCAACACAAAGACCCTTCTAAAAGACCTGAAAACAAATAGTATGGCTATAGGTAAAGGATGTGGACCACAAGGCCTAGGGTCTCCGTTTAAAATAACGGAAAAAGCCTACGAAAAACAAAATCGTTCTATGCGAGCTAAGCATAAGAAAGAAACAGGTAAAACATTAAACACTAGA
>Ga0181412_1000102_pt1 | contig 32968 bp, 43 predicted proteins | sample 35SPOviralmetaG_FD_130113 | JGI IMG/M metagenome (GOLD analysis project Ga0181412, IMG submission 130113) | Marine viral communities from the oligotrophic San Pedro Time Series (SPOT) site, San Pedro Channel, CA, USA - 35 SPOT_SRF_2012-08-15 | ecosystem: Environmental > Aquatic > Marine > Strait... | reverse complement strand
GTTTGGTATAATACTTTATGGATCGCAACTATTCTTGATGATGGAGAAACCAGAATGATAGGATATGAAATAACCGCTATTGTAATTACAGCAGCTCTTTATTTTGGGATCTGGTGTTGGGTAGTTGACATTCTATCTGCAGAGGAAAAAGATGATACGCATAACGATGATTAACGGAGAACAACACGATGTCCATCATGGCAGCGTATCGAACGAAAGGAAATGGTGTACAGCATATCTATTGAACGAAGACATGAAATCAACTACACTGTTTTTTATTGACGACGATGGTCTTTCAGTAGAAGAAAATTATGGGGTTGCGTAATGGAAAGTTATTATTTAAAACAGGTGGAGGCAATGGAAGACGCTGAACTTCGCAGGGAGTACAGCAATTTGCTGGAAGAGGGAACAGGCTATCGCTACGCAAAGTCCGACAGACATCTTCTTGTCTCTAAGATCATTTTAGTTGATAGAGAGATGAGAAAAAGAAACATATAGTAAAAATTAGTTTAGGGAGTTTAATTATGTCAAACCCAGCAATTATTGAAATAGTCCAAAAGACACACACTTACACCGCTACAGTCCGATCCACCCAACAGCTGCTAGATTATTGTGGAAAACTGGTACGGGAAGGCAAACCGTTTCGGATAGGGTCAATATATTCATACGGTGATTTAGATTTAGATGATCTCGTTAAAAATCTTACTATGCTGTCGAGATACGGAACTTACGACAAAAAACTTAAGAAGGAGCACAGTGATGAAAATTAAAAAGACTATCGGACACAAAAACGGTTTAGGAATGCGTAAAGGGTACAGCATACAAACGGAATGCGGCAAAGACTTTGCGTGCTCTCCGACTGGCTCACAAGGTTATGAGTGCAAAGGGATTAAGTTCAAAAGCCTTAGAGACATTAAAACTCACATTGAGTCTGGAGCGTTTAGCGGCGAGCCAGCAGAGGAAGTATCTACACTTTCTGGCGAGGGAACGTGGGATTGCATTCACCCTTGTGCATTGCTAGTCCATTTTTACGATATGGGATTGCTGAGCGTAATTGGACACGCACAACACAAAGCACTTCTCAATGAATACAAAAAGACCTTAGACGCAAACGGGTGGCTAGACCCTGAAGGCAGGCCAGACATTGAAATGGCAAACAGGGAAATAGCTCGCACCCACACTTACTCAAACATGTCATAACGTGGAAAAATGACTTTTTAGTTGTGCCAAGACACAATTACTGGTCATATATTTACACACAGAAAGGTTTATTCATGTTAGACAAAACAGCATTAGGGATTATATCTGCTAAAGTCCACACATTTATCGAAAAGGCAATGCCCAACAGAAGGGGAGACATCGAGTTTTTTGAAGATTTAAGGCAAGAAACCGTTGTAGTTGTTCTGGAAGGTAAAGCAGTAGATTACTATTTTGCAGTGCAGAAGGCAGCACGCAACATTGGATATAAGAATGAATGCGATGAGTTTACAGGACATAAATTTTCTGTAGACGAGGGTTCTGCCCCTTCAGGAAGGCGAAATACTGAGGACGATTACGTTGAGCAGCTGGAGATAGATGATTGGGTTGATTCTCGGCTAAGTGACGATCAAAAGTTTATTGCCCAACAGCTAACAAAAGGGTTCACGCAAAGTGAAATTGCTTTGGAGGTGGGAGTAAGCCAACAAGCAATTAGCCTTGCCATAAAGTCAATCAGGAAAATCGTGGAGGCTGATTTTGATGTCAATAAAAAGCTATAAAAATTGGTTGGTTTGGGAGAGGAAAGACAGACCCACTTCGGCATTAACGGGTAAGCAGGCAGGTTGGAACAGGAACCTATCTACATATTCAGAAGCAAAGCAGTTTTGCGAGGATAACCCATCATTTAGATTAGGAATATGTTTCTCAAAAGACTTACCTTTTGTTGGTCTAGACTTGGACTCCTGCATAGACAGCGAGGGCAAAACAGAGAGCTGGGCGGCTGATATGTTAGCAAAGCTGTCTACAGAAGATTCCGCCACAGTTGTAAACACAAGTGTATCAGGCACTGGGGTAAAAGTTATCCTACCCTGCTCCGGTTCAATCAAGCGGGGCGTTCGTTTTGTTGAGGCCAAAAGGCATGGGGGACATGTACCGCAAATAGAGCTGTTTACTGATAATAAGTATTTTGCCCTTACAGAATCTCTCGTAATAGTTGAAGATGCTAAAGAGGTAGACATTAAGTCACTTAGCGAGGTCATGGGATATGATGTTTCGCAAATAGAAGAGGTAAAACCTAGTGGTGCTCAGGCAGGAACTACTTCTCCTGATGAACTAAAGAGCATGCTAGACAAACTGGACATTATGGATTACCAGAACAGGCAGGACTGGATTCGCATGATGCAGGCTGCTCACCACGGCACAGCAGGCTCTCAGGAAGGCAAGGAAGTCTTTAACGACTGGAGCTCAGGCGATGCAGAGCAGTACAACAAACACTCTGTAGATCGAGACTGGGACAGCCTCAAGCTAGACGCTGCTAGGCCAGTTACCGTGGCTACGATAGTAAAAGCCATGAAGCCAGAAGACAGACCTCGAATTGAGCCTGAATCGGATTTTGATAAATTACCCGTTAAAGAAGGGAACCTGCTGCCTTGGCTGTTGAACGAGGCTAGTCGCAACCACTCCAATGTAGTGAGGCAGCTTTCAGAAGACCCAGAAGGTCGGCTCTGCAAGTTTGTTGAAGATTGGGGTCAGTGGATCATTTACTCCGATGGGGCTTGGAGAATTGATTCTGGAGGCAGCAGGTTCCACGGGATAGTCATGGAGTTTTTGTGCAGGCTGTCTTCACGAATACCAGAATCTGGAGGCGAGGAATCAGCGAAAGCAGAGGCGTGGATATCAAACCTGCTAAACTACAATAACACCAATGGAGTTATTAAGCAGGCTAAGGGGGAAAGGGGTTTACGTATAGGACTAGGAGATATAGGTGAAAGCCCATATCTGCTGAATTTTAGGAACGGAACTTATGATCTCAAAGAGGATAAATTCAGGGGTCACTCACCGGAGGATTTTTGCTTTCATCAGTGCAACACTGATTACGTCGAAGGCCAGACCTCGCCAACGTGGGAGCGTGTTATCAATGACGTTTTTGCGGGAGATGACGACCTCATTCGCTATGTTAGAAGGCTTCTTGGGCTATCTATCACTGGCAATTGCAGTGATCCTGTCTTCAACATTTTTTACGGTGATGGTTGCAATGGTAAAAGCACCATTGTTCAGTGTATTGCTGACTTACTGGGCAGCTACAGTAGCCATCTACCCTCAGAGCTTCTGGACAATAGAAAAGATATGCACCCGACCTACATGGCAAAACTCCATAATGCGAGACTCGCCATATTCGCAGAGATGGAGGCAGACGTTCCACTCGCGGAATCTACGGTCAAAAAGCTAACCTCACAGGACACAATAGAAGCTCGCAGGATGCGAGAGAACCCGTGGCACTTTCAGCCATCTCACACTTCTGTCATTTGCACCAATCACAGACCGCTAATTAAAGGTCGTGACGCTGGCATCTGGCGGAGGCTGAGGCTGGTTCCTTTCACTGTGAACCTAGAAGACAAAAAAGATATAACTATTCCCAGCAAGCTAAGAGAAGAACTTGCAGGCGTGGCTAACTGGCTCATTCAGGGGTACAGGGAGTTTGTGGCAATGGGAGTAGGGACATGCAAGGCGGTGGATGAAGCAACCGAAATGTATCGGGTCAATGAAGATGAGTTTGCAAGAGTAGCGGAAGACCTCTTCACAAAAAAAGCTGGATCTTTTGTACTTGTAGTGGATGCTTTTCAATCTTATGTGAGAACAGGCGGTCGGCTTGGCAGGAAGAAGTTTTGCATGGAGATGGAGCGTATTGGACTGCCAAGAACACGAAAAAGCGTGAACGGAACCAAGCCGTATGTGTTCCAAAACATAGCACTTTCAAACAATGAATTTGGAGTATGATGTGAAGTATAAACTTAGGCCATCAGGAGCCTCTCGCTGGCTTGCATGCCCTGCCTCGCTTGTTTTAGAAGAAAGGGTTCCAGTTGTAAAACGAAACGACATGATACCCGCCTATTTGGGGAGTGCGACACATGAGCTCCTTGAAAAGTGCATTAAGGAAGAAAAAAGTCCTGAAAAATTTAGGGGCGAAAGCATAGAAGTGTTCGATGAAGAGGCAATGGACTTTCCATACACAATCTCTGTAAATCAAAAAATGATTGACACCGTTAACTTTTTTCTATCAGAAGTGGGGATACCGGCAAAAGATTCCGAAGTGTATTCAGAGCTCAAAATGGAGCATAGCGAAATACCAGAACTTCGAGGTACTGCAGATTACGTTTGCGTCAGCGGGACACATGCGTTATTAGCGGATTTAAAAAACGGCAGGTCAGTCGTTCAGGTAAAGAACAGAAAGGGAGAGGTCAACCCTCAATTACTGTGTTACGCCTGCCTACTTAAAGATAGATTCCCTGATATTGAAACCATTACAATTGCAGTAATACAACCTAACGGAACAACTAAATTAAAAACGCGATCTACGGGATTGGATATAGATGCAGTTAAAAAACATCTTTACAGAGTAAAGCAGACAGCTAAAATTGCCGATGAAGTTAGTGAGGATAGAATGGAAGCTATAGCCAAGGAGGGCAGCCATTGTTTTTGGTGCAGGGCTAAAAACATTTGTGCTGTTAGGGGCAGGAAAGAATTGAACCGTGATTTTGGAGAGTAATATGTGGGATGAAAATTGGGATGTCTCAAAAAAGCTGGCTTCCATTGAGCAGGCAAAAGAAGATAACATTTGCAACCTATGCGGCGAGCAAATTCTTTCGTTTAGGGATGAGTTATCGCAGAAGGAATACAACATTTCTGCAATGTGCCAGAATTGTCAAGACGAATATTTTGGCAGAGAGGAGTGCTAACCAAGACTGAGTGCGAGTTTCAAGTTTCCGTTTATAAAGTTTAAGAAGAAAGAAAAAGTATTATGTCAACAAGAATTACAACTCCAGTTTTCACCGCTTCATTTCCTCAGCTGTTTGAGGCGGGGGGATTTGAAGGATCTGATCCAAAGTTTTCAATTACCATGCTTTGGGATAGGGACGAAGATCTATCAGACTTAAAGGCTGCTTGCGAAAGTGCAATCGACAAAAAATGGGGGTCAAATCGCCCCGCAAACATTCAGATGCCCATGAAGGACGGCGATGGAAAGCTAGATTCCGAAGGACAACAAAGACCTGAATATGTCGGTAAGAAGTTTGCAATAGCAAAAGCGAAAGTTTCCGACCCACCTAAAGTCGTTGACATGGAGCTCAACCCAGTGTTAGACAAAACAATAGTCTACGGCGGGTGCGAAATGCGGGCAGCTGTTTCTGCATATGCTTGGGAGTTTGCAGGCAAGAAGGGTGTCTCGTTATACCTCGGAAATGTACAGCGAACCGGAGACGGAGAAGCATTCGGCAGCACCTCAACTGTCGAGTCTGATTTTGGTGCTTTCTAGCTCAGATGTACTTTATAGCCCTCCTAGATGTAGGGGGGCTTTTTTCTATCTTTCTTTTTTCGAGGTTTCAATGGCAAGAGTTTTGACAATTGGGGACACGCACTGTCCTTGCATGCGAAAGGGTTATGTAGACTTTTTACTGGAAACGTATCACGCTTGGGATTGTGACAAAGTTGTTATGATCGGAGACCTCGTAGACAATCATAGTTTGAGTTTTCACTTAAAAAAGCCCAGCAACAAAAATGTTTTAAACGAATATGAGCAGGCATTGAAACAGGTAAAAGAGATTACTACTGCCTTTCCAGAAGCAAATTTCTTAATAGGTAACCATGACGCTTTGCCTTATAGATGGGCAAAAGAGGTTGGTGTGCCAGACTGGTATCTTCTGTCACCTTCAGATTTGTGGCGACTGCCGGAAGGCTGGGAAGTAACAAAAAGGTTCGGTCAAATAGTTATTGATGACGTAATATATCAGCATGGTGATCGCGGAAGGGCAAGTGCGATTTTAAATGCTAAGGATGAATTTAGGTCGGTAGTGCAAGGCCATCACCACAGCAAAGCCGGTGTAACATATTACGCAAACAAATTTACACGAATTTTTGGGCTTCAGTGCGGGACTGGTGCAGACGCATCGCATCAGCTCCAAGAATATGGTATAAAATATTCTTCAAAACCAATTTTGGGCTGTGGTGTTGTGCTAGACGGCGTGACTGGTATTTTTGAGCCTTGGCAAGTTTAACTGGGGGTAACGATAATGTTTGATAAATTTACAATAGAAGATATTGACGAAAGACATTTTGACGGAGTCCAAAGGCTGGAGCAGGAGCTCCACGTAGAAGAGCCTTTCAGAGAGCAGGATCTTGTGGAAATGTTTGTACTTAACGAAGGTGCTTACACAACTTACAAGGGAAGTGTAGCTATACTTGATGACGAAATAGTAGGCTATATGGTGTACTTAGAAGGTAAAATAGGCTCTTTCAAGATGGCTAACCTGTTTAGGGTCGGGGTAACTAAAAAGCTACGGAGAAGTGGAATAGGGACTCTGCTACTCGACTCTATTGAAGTAAAAAACGGAGCTGAAATTGAAGTGGAGGTAGGCGAGGAAAGATACGACCAAGCAAAGTTTTTTAGGGAAAATGGCTTTGTAGTAATACGAATTGAGGAGGATGAAATAGACGACGAAGGTAATATAGTTATTCCAGCTTGTTTTGTTATGAAAAAACCTCAAGCAAAAAATAAAATAGAACTTTCGGAAAGGCTTGATTGGAGGGTGCAATGAGTAAAATTTTGCATCTCGATTTTGAGACATCCTCTAAGTCTGACATTAAATCTGTAGGAACCTACCGATATTGTGCCGACCCCTCCACGGAAGTGCTTTGCATAGGCTACGCTTTTGATGATGAGCCAGTTAAAGTAGAAGTTAGGATGCCTAACAAAGTCAGAAGGCACATCAGGGAAGGCGGTCTTGTGTACGCACATAATGCCGCAATGGAGGAGCAGATACTATATCACGTATTTGGAATAGATAACGTCAATATGCGATGCACATCGGCTGTTGCAAGCTACAATGCGCTTCCTGCGTCTTTGGAGGCAGTGGCTGAACACTTAAATTTGGAAATGAAGAAGGATAAGGACGGGGCTAAAGTTCTCCGAAAATATTACAGAGTTCCTCTCGACGAAATACCATACAGCGATTTGGACATAATTAAATCATATTGCAAACGGGATGTTGAAGTTGAAAGGGAAATACACAGAAGACTCGGCGACCTCCCCGAAAGGGAACTTAAGGTTTGGAAGCTAGACCAAAAAATGAATTGCAGGGGTATTTCCATAGACGAAGACTTAGCTCGTAGGTCTATAGAAATGGTAAACAGATCTGCAAACGAGCTAAGTGACACTCTTATGCGTCTTACTGGGGGCTTAGTCGAAAGACCTACTATGGCAAAACGAATCATAGATTGGCTTTCGACGAAGGGGATACAAACTGACACCCTTAGCTTAGACTACGTTAAAGACATGTTAGATGGAGACCTGCAAGATGACGTGAGAGAGGTGCTTCTATGCAGGCAGAGAGGCGGGGGGAGCTCTACTGGAAAATTTAAGCGTGCTTTAGATATGGTCAACGATGACGGAAGGATTAGGGGAAGTCTTAGGTATCATGGTGCCACTACTGGTAGGTGGGCTGGCTCTGGTCTTCAGCCGCAGAACTTGCCTCGCGGAACCGTGGCAGACACAGACACACTTGCAGATTACATCCTAAGTGGGCAGATAGAAGATATTAAGAGGATGGCGGGGAATGTGTTCGATGGTGCTAAATCTGCAGTTAGGGCTATGCTGAGAGCCTCTGAAGACAGAGTGCTATACGTTGTTGACTACAGTTCTATTGAAGCTAGGGTATTGGCGTGGTACGCAGGGCAGCAAAACTTAGTCGAAGCGTTTCGCACAGGAGAAGATATATACTGCCTATTTGCGAGTAAAGTTTTTGGTGAGGAAGTAACCAAATCGGACAAAAAGAAACGCATGGTAGGAAAGCAGGCAGTCCTTGGTCTGGGGTACGGCATGGGTGCAAATAAGTTTCAAGCAACCCTGAAGCTAAGTGGCATTGAGGTTTCACTAGATTTTGCTCAAGGTGTTGTTGACACGTACCGTAACGAGTATCCCGACATTAGACAGCTTTGGTGGGACTTGGACTCAGGGGCTGTACAAGCTGTCCAAAGGGGCGAAAGCGAAGATGGTAAGTGGTACACCGAAGGAGGTGCATTGCACTTTACGTTACCTTCTGGGAGGGTTATACGATACCAAAGCTGCTCTTTGTTCACTAACCGATTTGACAGACCTGCGGTTAAATATAAAAGACCTCTCGGAAAAAACTTTGTGTTGTCCGACAGCTATGGTGGTAAGTGGTGCGAAAACATTTGTCAGGCGATTGCCAGAGACGTAATGGTAGATAGTATGCTTGAGCTCGACAAAAAAGGACACAGATTACTTTTGACAGTACATGACGAAGTTATCATCGAAGGGTCATCAAAAAATCCAGAATTGACTCTAAAGCAGATTGAGTCTATTATGGAAAGTGAAAGAGAATGGTGTGTAGGATTACCGACTGCTGTTGAGGGATTCTTCAGCTACAGATTTAAGAAGTGATTACTTTTAATGCGGAGATACAATATGCAGCACTGGGCTATGAGCGACGAAGACAGAACTAAAGCTCTCAAGGATATGAAGAAGGGGGAAGAGGCTAGACCTGTGCTAGACTACCCTAGCATGGGTAAATCTGAGTACCGGAAAATGACTCCGATGTACAGCGGATGCCTAGCCTACTTCCCCCTCGCGTTGGCGGCTGTTGCACAAAATAGCATGGTGGGTCATGTACAACACAATGACATCGACAAGCCTATGTATTGGGACAGGAGCAAGTCTGCGGACGAGCTAGACGCAATAGTGAGGCATATCGCAGACCACAGCAAAGATCCGTATGACGAGGATGGCAGGCTGCATATGAGCAAAGTGGCGTGGCGTGCGTTGGCATTCCTCCAAAAATTTTTAGAGGAGGGGAAAGTTTGTGAGCAAGGGTGATAGAGATAGAACTACCGACAGGCAAGCCTATCGAGAAGCAATGGATAGAATTAACCGCAACGAAGAAACTAAACAAAAAAAGGAAAGCAAATGAACATTGAGCAGCAAGAACAACACGTAAACACACTTTCGTCTGACTGGCAAAAAATAGGCAGCTTAGTTGGATTCGATGACCCTACAGCAACTCGAATGGAAGCGGTTTGGCAGGCTGCGGAAGAGGCACTTCATGCAAGGATACAGGAGATGAACAATGAAAGCCCTTAATGTTTTTTTGTGGCATGTAGTCATCATAATGATGTTTGCCGCAGCTCGCATGTACGGCTTTTTTTGTTTTACCTCTGGGATAGTTTTCATGTACTGGTGTGCCGTTTTTTTAGCGGCACTAGGAAGTAAAAATGAACAGAAGATTTAAGTTTTTGCGTGTTGTGTATTTAATGCCACTGATATTGCTGGGGCTATGGCCTGTCCCAATCAAATGCCAGCATTGCGGCACTCAGACGGCAGTTGAAAGCGTTTTTGCTCGGATTGCAGCAGGCTGGGAGGACAACTATTTTTGTTCTTTTATTTGTGCAAACAAATGGTTAGAAAAGCATCCTCTTTACGACGAAAACGGTAACATAATTAGAAGGAAATAAGATGTTAAGAGATGAAAAGGGAAAACTCTCATCATCGCGAATCGTAATGTTTGTGATGGTCGGTATATTCAGTTATTTATCTATATCGGGGCGTGCATCCGAGCCTGTTGTGTGGAACACGATGCAAAGCGTAATTTTGTTGTGCCTTGGGGGTGCTTCAGTTCGCGGAACAGTTAGCTGCTTAGGGGGGAAAAATGATTGAAAACAACAGTTACCAAGTCACAGTCTTGGGTCAGTCTTTTGTTGTGGAGCACGTACAAAACCTTTTGGTCGAGGGGGAAAGATGTGAGGGTGCGTGCTACGTAAGCGAAAGAGTTATCAAACTGGATGACTATTTAAGGTTCCAGCAGTCTAGGTATAACCGAGTGCTAAAGCATGAACTAATGCACGCAGCATTGCGGGTTTCTGGGATTTCAGAGCTGATGGAACTAAAGATGGAAGAGGCAATTTGCGTGCTTGCAGAAAGTATTTCAATAAAGTAAAGCGGTAAAAACCGAGTTAAAAAAACTATTCCGTTAAATATTGGCAATTCTTAAATATCTCACTTGTAGTTTCCGAAGTAACTTGTATGATAAAGAAGTACAAGACACAACCAACTTCGGAGACACTAAGATGACAAAGTTAAACCTATCAATACAGCTGATGCGAGAAGCGTTTGAAACAAAGTGTAAAATAAAAACAATGGCTGCAAACTACGCAGCTTTGCTTGAGTCAGTAGATAAGGAGGTTACGCGAGAAGAGGCAATGCTTTGGGGTACGCTAGAGATGATTGGACTTATAAAAGAATACTTCAAAAGCACTGGTGTCGAAAATAAAGAGCTCACTGGTGAAAACAGTGCAGACTGGGTAATGGGGCTTTACTCGACCATAGTTTCAGACGTAGAAAATAACAACCAGTAAAAAGTTAGGAGTCGTAGTATAATGGCAATTCCTCAATCAATCTTGGCAGAAAAAAAGGCGATCCAAGATACAAACGACTGCACTGTTATTGCTGTCGCGATTGCAACTGGCAAGAGTTACAAGGAAGTTCACGAGGTTTTCCGTCTGTCGGGCAGGAAGTCAAAGCGTGGATGCACAACGTGGATGGTTGAGAAGGTGCTTTTCCGGCTGGGATATCATATTGAGAAACTGGAGACGTGGCGGGGAAAGACGTGTGCGACTCTCTCGCTTCCGCGTAAAAACAACTACATCGCTTTTACGACAGATCACGCTCTTGCCGTCAAATATGGGCTTATTAAGGACTGGACTGACGGGCGGAGACATCGAATTAAAGAGGTTTGGGAAATTCAATATCCTCACTATAACCAATAAAAAAGAAAGCCCCTGTAACTCACTGAGCTACAGGGGCTTTTTATGTTAAGGGAGGTGCTTCCTCAACAAGATTCCACACCAGCTATCGGGGCAAATAGCCTTCCCTTATCTTATGTAATCTGGGTTTATGCACTTCGTAATACCGCAACCTTTATAATCAGCCGTTCCCTCATACATCCTGCCACACTCGCACTTCCTTAGTTTTACCTCTATAGGTGCAGTCTTTTGCACCCCTAGCTGGTGGAGCTCTATCTCATCGTGCCTCCAGAAGTGATCGCATTTTTTGCAGCAATCTTCCTCCTGCCCAGACATGTAGGGCTCTACGGTGCAGGTTGTCCCTTTCAAGCTACATTCAAATACTGGAACATCCCTATTGTGCCTTAGCCCGCACAGTCTATTAGTTTTCCAATCCACAACATCTCCTCTATGCCCAGAGGGACACGGGAACTTGTTGTTTAGGTCTATTATCTTTTGTGGGTTCATGTTTATGGGCTCCCAGCTCCGCCAGCTCCGCCTGAGCCTCCTGAGCCTCCTGAGCCTCCGGAGCCTGATCCAGAGCTCCCAGCTCCGCCTGAGCCTCCTGAGCCTCCGGAGCCTGATCCAGAGCAAGAGGAGTAGTCAGATCCGCAATCTGGGCAATCGACTTTTGTGATATCAAACCCAACTTGGAATAGAACTCTTTGACCAGAATTACCATTATAGTAGACATCAAGTGTACCAGTTACATCAGGGTCGGAGCATAGTTTTTCTACGTGTTCCGCATGAGCTCCAGACATGGAAGTACCTGACACTAGCGTGTTGGCAGGGGGTTTATATGGCGAAGGAGAGGCTGGAACAGTTGATCCGTGATTAACACACAGCCTGTCTACCGAAACCTTATATTTGTCTTGAACCGTGTGGTCACTTCCTGATTCACAAGCAAGACTTACTAACCAAATAGTATAGTAATGGTCTGGGTTTGCGGTGTCTTCAGGGTAAGGGCATATATCACCATCAAAGTCAATGTGGCTGGCAATTTCTTGGTCAGTCAAATACCAGTAACACGGATCTGGCGTGCAAACCTTGTACACGACTGAAGTCCCACCTATAATGGCACCAGTCTTTTTGTATGTTTTAGTGTCGATGTTCTGGAGGTAAAGAGTTACGCAATCATCACAGTTTGTGCAGTAGTCTGGTGGCAAGTCTTCACAGCAGTCAACACTACAGGCAATTCTTCGATCATAAAACCAAGCTCCTTGGAACATATCTGGACAACATTTAATGATGTCAAGTAGGGGGTCATATTCGCATTTATATTCATATGTGTTCTGCCTCTTATACTGGTGCAGCTCCCCCTCACCCTGCGTTCCGTTTCCGACACATCGTATATCTGTTTCATACCAAGTTTGATAAACTTCTGGGCAAATCTCATCCTCTTCTAGTGGTGCTGGGGCTACTGCAAGAAATCTATTGTACTCATGAGAATATATTACAGATATCTTACCCTTCCCGATGTTTTCTGATGTGTGGTTGTGAACTGATATCTTAAACGCATCGTCTTTTTCTGTTTCAAATTTTCCTTCGGTAGCAGTCGTCTCGTCTTTACCAAAATAAACTGTAGCGGTTTGGGAAGAATAAGTAGTAGTTTCAGTCAGAGAATCGTACACAGATTTAGGTATCGAAGATGATATCTCCGCAGAAAATAAAGTAGATCGTTGCCCTAAATCAATAGCAACATATAGCTTTTCGTCTGCCTCAAATTTGGCGACCGCATCGGGGTCATACCAGCTGATAATCTTAAAGTGGCCGACAGGAGATATCACTTCCGTGTCTGTACTTAAAGTTTTATCGGCAACCATATAGAAAGCTGAGTCGTAAGAACCTTTTCTAGCTTGCTCCAACTTGTCATAGTAAAGTTTCTCAGCTTTGACTTCGGCGATAGCAAGACCAGATATTACGATGCGTCCTCCGGCTTCTTCACCTACGCCCTCTGCCAATGTAAACCCGTAGTTTCCGTGTTTGTCTTTATAGTTTTCGTCATCGACAGGCACAACTTCGTAACAGGGTGCTGTTGCGCTTAGGCTAACGAAGTTTATGTTCTTGACAATTCTGACAGGTTGGAAAGCACCTACAGAGCTAGTGCCGTCTTTCAAGACAGCACTGGCTATTACGGAGTTCTGCAATAGTGGAGGCAAGGCTCCAATTGAAGCGTTGCCATTGTAGTAGTCGGTGTGCATCGCAAGGAACCCATTCCATTGAGAAGCGGATACACCCCTCCCAGACTTAGCCCTAGCTTTTTCAGTCTTGATTGGTTTCTTACCCATCGTTATACCCCCACCATTCCTAAAGCATAAAAATCTGATGTTTCATATATATCATTTATGTGAATTTTTTTGATGTTACGCTTGACAATAGGTTGGTTATCTTCTTCGTCTGTTGTTTGATCTAATTTTGAGTATTCAGCCCAAATGTATTGCCACCCAGAAGTAGCAGGAACCTTAAACGTCTGATCACCATTTTTTATATCCTCCCCTGCATTGTCTGGCCTGTACTCAAAAGAATACGTTACGTCCCAGTGTCCGTCTTTCCTGCGAGATCCCTCAAGTCCGGTAAAAGCTACTGACTTAGCCGGAAGGCTCCTCCAGCTACTATTGTTTAGTGTCCACACTTGGTTAAGCCTATCCTTAAACCACTCGTTCGATGCAGTGTTGCTGTGTATTACAGTTTTAGCAGATATGGTTACAATAGCTTTGTTAAACTCAACACCCTCCGGTGGGAGCTCAGGGTGCTGTCTGTTAATCTCGTAATCGTCTGTACTCGTAACTTTGTCACCAATTACTAAGCGGGGGGTGCTGTTTGCTGGAGACCTCAGCTTCATGTCAGACATAGCCGAAAAGGAAAAGGAAAACGATGTGTTGTCTTCGGGTTCTTTTGGGTCGTCTTCTGATCCAGAGCCGCCGTCAGCTTGGTCTGCAGTGTTCCAAGTAACTGTTCCTGTGTGCAAAGTTCTGTCTGGATCGGAAAAGTCTGGAGATACGTCAAACTCTGGTAGAATACATAAAAAGTTACCTACAATAACCGTAGGCGGAATAAAATTATTTAGTGCTACAAGTGCTTCTTGTGCGTCTTGATAGTCAATTAAATTATAAACTCTAGTATGTGAGGCCGACTCCGCAGAGTGCGACAAAGACCTCGATTCTTGTTTTTCTGTTATGGCTCCCATTAGTTAACCCATACCCCTTTCTTACGATTCTTTAGTAGAATTTGATTTGTAGTTTTAACTTCAGTAAGCTGATCTTTAGCCACCTGATACATATCTTTGTTTAGCTTTGACGCGAGACCGGCAGCAGAAAAAGCCCCCATCGAACCGTGGGTGGTTTTTGTCTTTACCTCGACCTCTTCAAAAGTCTTGTTGTACCATTCAGAAGCAGCGTTGGCTGCATTTTGGGCAGCTGTTTTTGCATCCTCTGCCGCTTGCACCCACCAAGGCTTTTTTTTCTGGTCTTGCTTTGCTGCTTCGGCCTCGTCTACTTTTTCTCTAGCCTTCTCAGCTAGTTCCAGCATTTCGTTTAACTTAGCTACTTCTGCGTCTGTACTTGACCCCACCACTCCGTCAATCGACGCTTTGATGGAATCAATTTTTGCCTGAGCAGCCTCTCTCTTTTCCCTGCGTATGTTCTTCATCTCCTTACGCATTCCATCGGCCATTCGGTCGTCAATAAGGCCGAGGAGATCTAGAAGACCTATGATCGCGGAAGTTAGTCCGTCAATTATTGTAGCCCAAAGTTCGTTAAAGCCATTAGCAAAACCATACAGTGTGTCCACAGCCCACTTTACTTTGTCACGCCATGTGTCACCAAAAAAGTCCATAAACTGCAAGAACGCAACTTTCATAGTCTGGAGTATAATGTCCCAGACCAAATCCATGTTACCAGCCTTCATTGCATCTTGTATTCCTTTAAAGCCACTGCTAACCGTTTCAAATAAGTTGTTAGCTGTCTCCGTTATGCTTGCCCATAGCTTACCAAGTCCCGCAGAAACTTGCCCTAAGTCTACAAACATAAGAACCGCAGCACCTACAGTTGCTACAAGGGCAGCTATTACTACACCCACTATACCTACGGGAACTGCAACAGCTGACAGTATTGAAGCTAACGTGCCGAAAACAAAAGATAAAGCAGAAACTGCAGCAGACGCAATCGTGAAAACACCTGCGATGGTCAGTAGGGTAGCTGCTCCTCCAGCAAGAACACCAAAGGCACTCATTATTATTGCACCTAGCCATTTAAAGTTTGCAATTATTGGAGTGACGACGTTTAGTAAAAAGGAAAACACTTTCGCCAAGCCGTCTATGATTGGAACCATCGACTCTCCGATGGCAATAACAATACCGTCCACGGCAGACATTAACCTCCTGAGAGCTCCACCTATTCCGGCATCCATTAGATCGGAAGTCTTCTGAGTAAACCCGCCAAGACCTCCCATCTCTCTCGCCATCTTTCGGATGTTTTCTGCACCCTGACCTCCAATCATCGCAGCGTTAAGTCCAATTTTACCAAATGCTTTGTTAAACAACTTCATTGCGTCTACGTTACCCATGTCGGCAGTTGCGTCATAAAAGTCTGCGAGCAACTCTGGTAGTTTTTTCATATCGCCTTGAGAGTTTCTAACCTCTACGCCCAGCGTTTTTGCAACATCCGATCCACTCTCTCCCACCTTGAGCAAAACATTCTTCATCTGCCGTCCAGCATTCGATCCTTTAATTCCCATGTTTGCCATAATAGCGAGAGATGCTCCTACGTCCTCAATGGACTGTCCCGTTGCCTTGGCTACAGGTGCGACCATTTTAAATGCCTCTCCTATGTCCTCCACGCTTTGGAAGGAGTTTGTGGCAGCATATGTCATAACATCTGTAACATGCTCAATCCCTGCTGTGTCGCCCTTGTCGATCCCAAAAGCCAAGCCAGCTTGGAAAGCAAACTCAGCGGCAGCGTCTGTTGCAAGTCCATTGGCACGAGCAAAAGCTAACATGTTTTCCGTCTGGGCATCAATTTGATCACCGCTAAGACCTGCCTGCGCCAAAGTAGCCATAAGCTCTGATACTTCTCCAGTGGTAAAACTGGTCTCTCGGCCAAGACGCTTTGCTTCTTCCCTAAGCATACTTAGCTTTGTGGTATCCATGTTTCCTGCGCGAGCTTGGACTTTACGCATGTTGTCGTCAAGCTCAACGGCAGCACCCACGGTTTTTTTCATAACCATTCCAAGTCCAGCTGCACCAACTCCCATAGCGAGCCCAGCCCTCTGAGCTTTGACTGCTACCCTGTCGAGACCGCCGGAAAGTCTTTTTAGGCGTGGGGTTACATTGTCTTTGAGCCCTAGTATAACTGACGCTCTTGTGGATGGATTTGCCATTTCAGGTTCCTAATACGTTAAGTTCTACCTTGCTAATTTACCCTTACGCTGGTCTAGCTGGGAAAACAATGTTCGAAATTGTTTAATTGTCTTCTTCTTTGGTGTCTCTAAGTAGTTTCTTTTTGGGTAGTAAGATGATTTCCAAGTCATAGGCCACTTGACGACTCCGCTAATAGCCCAAAATCTAAAGTTCCTATCTGGAATCTGGTCTACATGAATTGGGAGCCAGACCTTGCCAGTTCCGCCTGTGTTGTGGATTACGTCAGCGTGAAAAGTTGTTTTATCTTTTGGTGACGGAGACGGAAACATGTCAGAGCCAATGCGAAAAGTGAACTGCTTTTCCTGTTTAAAAGTAACAAATTGAAGACCCGCCTTTCCTTTACCCATTTTTTTCCTTGGAGGCGAGCCCGCAGCACTAGGTCTGCTTGACCCCCAATAGTACCCGTTTCGACCTTTTACGGACTTTGTTTTTCTGCCAAAAGACCTACGCATGTCAGTGCGGCAAAAAGCTGCTGCAGAAAACATCCTGCTTTCGGCCTCTTTCATCCACTTATTTATATTGTTCATAGACCAAGTGGAAAAGGCTTGGTTTCCCGTCAGCCTTCCTACTTTAAACTTCGTGGATAATGCAAACGGATTGATACCATACTGCGCCATAGTTAATCCTTAAAATGGGACTTAAGTGAGTGGAGTTCCTCTTTAGTTATCGAGCTGTCTTTTTCTTTCTGCTGCCTAAACTTATGGAAACTGTCTACATTTATGTTTTTGTTACCTTGACTCGCTAAGTAAACTCCAATGAAGTACGCAAGCCTATCCCAACTTTCAGACTCGCACCCTTCACGCATTAAAAGAAGCTGGTGAAACTTAAATGGCCTTGGGTCTAACTTTAGTATTCCAGATGTCTCCCAGATAAAATTATAGACTTGCGATGCTATGTCTTGTATTCGTTCTGGATCGCCTTGTCCACTTCCTCTTCCACTTTCTCCAGAACTTCTACTGCCTTTTCCTCTATGTGCTTCACTGTCCTCTCCATGCCCACTTTCACTGAATCGACTACTATCCTCATCGCTTTCTGTTTGTGGGCAGGTAAAAAAAGCACCGTGGCTTCGACAAGTGCTTGAGTGGAATCGGCAATAACGTCACCGTTCATACCCTCGTACATCTGATCTAGAGTTAAACCCCTCTCTTCCCTCTCTTCAGAAGTAAGCAGGTCTAAAACCCCCAAAAGTATTTCAATATTTTCGTGTGCTGCTAGTTTTGCCAGCCAGTTGTTTTCTTGGCTAAAAGATTCAGAAATGTCTATTCCAAATTTTGACTTTATTTTTAAGTAGTGGCCTACGTTAATGTCGAGTGTCCAGATCTCGCCTTTTGAGTCCTTAAATTGTGTAGCTTCCATTTGTGTACCCCTCGTTTGTTTACAGTTCCATTTCAAGATCGTCTTCGATCTCAATCATCTCTTGTATGTCTTCTGGCTTCTCAATAGCTTCACGGAGCTTTCCAACGGTAGTCCTCACCTCAAGGCCAAGCTCTTTAGCCGCATCTTCCCGAAGTGAAATTTTAAGTTCGTCACTAAGTTCTAGCATCCACTTTAATTCGTACATAAAAATCTCCCAAAAAAGAAGGAGGGCTAGGCATGCTAACCCCCCAGAAAAAATCATTCTACGCCCAAACTGGTGCTCCGCCGACACTGTCGTAGACGGGGCAGAAAGAAAGGCTAATGGTCATTCCGTCTTCCAGCGGAGTGGACAAATCAGAAGTAAAACACTGAGCTGTCATGTACAGACCTTGGCCTCCTGAGCTGTGCAAGACTGCAATAGTCATAAGATCGCGGTCGATACACTTTTGGATGAATGCCTTTGTAGCCGCCTTGTAGGTCACGGTAGCGGTTACTTCGCATTCAATCATTGAAGGGCAGTACCGCTTAAATCTCGAATCTCGGTCAGTAACCTCAGCCGAGTTAACAGAGATAGTTGCGTTAACGTCTCTTGCGCCTGCAATGTCCGCCAAGCCTGTAGCAGAGGATGGGTTTGCATTTAGGTTTGTAGAAAACTGTAGAAGGCCGTCAAAGCCTACTGGTACGGTTGTCATAATTTAATCCTTTATACTAATGTAACCCATGTTGGAACTGTACCAGCTTCTGCAGGTTTGAAAGTTACAGAGTAAGTCTGACCTTCAGATAGAGGCTGGGCGATATCGTTCGAGAATACGTATCCGTCGAATGCGAGACCTTGTGAGGTGGCAGCAACTGCTCCGTCTAAGCACGCGACCGTAAGTCTGGTGCGTGCAAGGCATGCTGTCCTAATTGTAGAGTGAGTTGTGTCAGTTGAATCGTATTGAACTGTGGCTGAAATCTCACAATCTAAGCCAGCTGCAATATAGTTTTTGAACACCGAGTTTCTGGTTGAGGTGTCGGCTTTATCTGAAGAGATAGTCGCGTTAACATCCTTGGAACCGCCTACTGCTGTCCAAGTCCCTGTGGCGGTCAACGTAGCATCGGCTGATCCGATAGCTAGTGATCCGTCAAAACCTGTACATGACATAGTTAAGTCCTGTCTTTATAAAAACGATAGTTGAAATTTGTAATGCAAAACATGACACCCGTTTCATTGGCTTGCTCTGGGTCAAAGACGGTGTCCATGTCAAACGGTGGAACTAAACAGAACTCTCCGTCTGATGTTGTTAAACGTCTATTAGCCATACCCAGTAACCAATCTTGAATATCTTCCGCCATGTTTAGCCCTGCTTCTTGGTCTGCGACAGAGTTAAGTGGATAGCTAAGTCCGACACCGATCCGATACTCGATCCAGTCTCCTGTTCGATCCTGCTCAACAGATGATTTGCCTTGCAAACACACAATAATTTTTTGACCCATTTCTTTTCGGGTCAACTTTGGGGATAGCTGCCTCTCAACAGTAGCCGAACCAAAAGTGGTTGCCTGTAGTTTTGCTGTGACAGCATCTGTCAGGTTTACTGCTACTCCCATTAGGTGATCTCCGTTGTATGTACTCGCCAAACTGTCATGTTCGCATCTGCTGTTTCCGAAACGCCATCGCCATTTGACTCTACGACTTGGAATGTTTTTGACACCCCGTTAATTACTTCTGTAATTACGTCATATTTCGCAGGCACTACAGCATCCCCACCGACATTGTAATCTGAAACGTCAATGATGTAGTCTCTGTTTTTTGCAAACAGTTGACTACCTTCAGCATCGAAAGTAACTGAACCAGAGAAGCCGACCGTAACGGTAAAAGGAGCAGAAGTGTTTATGCCTCTGCTCACAGTTACCTTTACGCCTCGGAGTCTTTTCTGAGCAACCCTACCGGCTCTGTAGGCTCGGTATGCTGGGTTGCTCATGATTAGCTAACCAATGCTTCGGTGTTAAGAATTGCGTCACTTGTTATGACTTCAATTCCTGACACGCTTTCTACAATCGGTGCAGGTGCTCCTGTTCCGTTTGTGGCAGTCCTAGATTTTCGGAGCTGCTCTTGAGATCGTCGGTTCATGACAACCAAATCTGGTTTTCCACCAGCAGGGAATTTCTCTAATGCTTCGTAGATCAAATCGTCCGTAAGACCTTTCCCGCTGTCCTCGGTCAAGTTGCAAATTCGTGCAACAGAGTACAAGGCACCTAGCTGTCCAGCAAACCAACCGCAACCGCCAGTGTAGTATGCGGGGTAGTTAAGTCCAGAGCCGTCAGTGAAGTTCTGTGTGACAGTGTCCATTAGTGTTAATGGCATTCCATCGCCTTTGAATACAATCGCACACTCTGCTTCGTTCCGACGAAGGAAGTACACAGAAGATCCGGTTGAGGCAGTTGTGCCTCCAGCACTAATAACCATGTCATCGGCCACTGCGTTTAGGTTGGCACTGTCAGCAAGACCGTTAAACCCAGCCGCATTGAAACCAGTTCCATTGATGTACTGGTTCTCTAGGTTAAACATTGCGGAGGCCAAGTGTCGTCGGCCTTCACGCTGTACCATAGCCTCTCGACCCATTCGAGATGCGTCACTGACTGCCTTGTCAACTGCCCAACTCCAGTCAAGGATCTTAAGGTCAATTGAATCAATTCGGTCAATCGAATGATCGAAATCTCTGCCTGCGTTGGCTCCCCTAAATCCCGTTACGGGCAGCTGACTCATTACTGAGTATTTATGCTGAGTTCCGTTGGATGCTGGAACTGCTGGAAGAGCAGCAATTACGGGTGCTGCAGCACGAACTTCGCTAAGTTCGTTTCCGCTAAGATCGTAGGCATCGCTAACCATGTCCGCCACGCTTAAAAAATCGTTCGCCATCAGTAGTTTTCCTTATTAGGATAATAGAAACAGACCTCTCACGGAAGGAGGTCTAAAAGTTAGTTTGTGTTAAGCAAAGTTTACTTTAAACCCTTTGCCCTTTTGAATGTCGCCTTCGCCGTTGTTGCCAGACAAAGGTAAATTTTCTGTCTGCTCTGAAAGCTCAAGTGCGTGCTTTAACTCTGCAATCTGTGCTTTCTGTGCAGAGATGAACTGAGATTGTGCTTCGCTAAAATCCATCTCTTTCATAAAGTAATCTACCCCAAGATCCTTACCAAAGTTTTCAATGAATACGCCGAGCTCTTCTTTACTAAAATGACCTTTGTCTTTTGGGGACTTGGCAGCCGGTGAAGCACCGTCCGCAACCACTTCTGGTTTCTCTGCTTCAGGTTCTTTTTTAGGTGCTTTTTCTTCTGCTGCTTTTTTGCCAAACTCTTCAGAAACAACTTCTTCTTTAGACTCTTCTTCAAGTTCTTCCGCAGATATTCCTTCTGAAAATGTTTCTTCTGCGGGTGCTTCTTCAATAGATTCGACGACTCCCTCAGAAAGCTGATCTTCGACGATAGGCTCGTCTTGGCCTTCAAAATTGATCTTCACGACTTGTAATCCTCGCGTGTTAAGAAAGGTAGAAACAAAATTGAGCAGTCTATCAGACTCAATTCCGAATATTGTGTCACAGTCAGAAGGGCGATCCTCTCGGATGCCTAGAGCATATTCCATGATTGACTCAGCGTTGGCTACTTCGCCTCCGCGATGGAACAATCCGTCTGGGTTGGCAGCTGGCTCATCGACAATGTCTATGAATCGTAGCTTTCCCAGTCTGACATGTGGATAGTTATTTTCATTCTCTCGGTCAGGAGAGATAGGGTTTTGCATTGCAAATAGCTCTTCAGCTTCAGGGTCTCTCATAAAGCTGATAGACGCTCCAAATGCTTCTGGGTCATCCTCAGCCATATCTAGCAAAAAGCCCGCCAGATCGCCGTCTGGTGTCTTGTGAGCCGCCTTCCAGAAGTGGAGGTCTCCTCGCACCTTGCCCGCACCGTCTGATCTGTAGAACACCCTCCCAAGACCTTTGCTTAAGCTGTCTCCGCATTGATTGGGATGCGTGTAGCGGCTTTTAACGCCTTTTTTAGTTTTGGCTAACTCTTGTGCCACTTGTTCAACAAACTCGTTGTCAACCCAAGCTCCGTGGCCTAGAGCCTCGCCTACAGTAATGACTGCAAAGTTTTTTATGTAGCCAGCACCGAACTCGCCACCTTCTCGGCTGAGTTCCGGTTTTGTGTCAAATCCCTTGACCACTCCGGCTCTGAATATAGTTGGCTTTGTGTAGGGTTTACTCGCCATCTTCGTTTTCCTTTTTCTGGTTCTGTTTTTCGGGTACTTCAACAATCTCAGGTAGTGGCTCAGAGGGAGGCTGCATGTCAGCAGGAAGAATGTCAAGCTCTTGCATTAAAGCCTTCTCTTCTGCCAATCTTTTTGCCACATCTGTCCACTCATCCCCGTATCGTTCTTGCCTAATCTCAGTTCGTGTCCTAAGTCCCATGTTGATTAACTTCTCGTCAGCGGATGCTTCTTTTAGTGTGTCCCAATATTGAAGCCCATCTGGAATCCACATCCATTGCGAGGGGTCTATTTGGAAATCAACGGGAAGTTGAATTTCACCCTTTAGGATTCCAATCTTTAGCCTCCAGCTAAACCAGTCGTTCCTGAAAGCAACCTGTGCTTCCCTGTCTTGCTCGCAAGATCTAAGGTAGAGAATCAATGCTGTCCGAGAGCCGTTAAAGTTTGTGTAACTTTCGTCCCAGAAAGAATAGGGTATATTCAGCGACTTACATATTTGAGCCAGCATATCTTTCCAGAAGTCCTGAGTGGCGGTCTCTGGGGTTGCCGATGCAAGGAACTTAGCGTCCTCACCTTCGTCAAGGTCGAGAACCATAGCACCTTTGTCAAAGTTTACTGCCGAGCTCGCATCTGAATCTGACCTATCGTCGTCATCGTCTGCTAATCCCATCTTAGCTTCTCTAGTAATCGCCATAGCAAAAAGCTGTGCAACTTTTGCTTTTGCAAGTGCGTAGTCATAGCTTTCGTTCAAGTCTTGAACTTTGTTTATGACAGAGGCTAGTGGTGAGATTCCTCTCGTCTGGTCAAAACGATCCCAAAACCCAAAAGGAATAACTTTCTTTGCGGAAATAAATCTTTCAAACTCAAACCCAGTCTGGTGCCTCTTATGGACTGCATACTGTTTGTGCCTTCCGGTAGAATCTACTTTCACCCCACAGTACCAGTCAGGAAGGTATCCTGTGGTATAGCCGTTGGACGGTGTTATTCCAACACTTTTTTCTGTGGGCTGTCGAATCCGGTCTCCCTCGATAGGCTGTAAGTATCCGCCTCTCTGCCTGACACAATAGATGTCACCATCAATAACTCTTGCAGCCTCTAAAATACGCATAAAATTATCAAGGTTGTAGCGACCGCTTACGTCAAAATTTTCCTTTTTTGCGGCCATTGAGTAGAACTTTTTCAACTCCGAGTCAAGATCTTCCCTGCCTGTGTTGGGTTGAAAATTATGCTTTACGACAAAGTCAATGTGCTTACGTAAAACCCACCTAGCAGAAATCTCATTTCTTCTGAGGTCTCTAGTAGTTCCGAGTAAGTTTTTTCTTCCGTTGCTAGTTAGGTGCTCATCTTCATGCCGAAGTTTCCGTCTAGGAGCCTTGCGGTTTTTGGTTGACTCTGTGGCATCATAGCCGAAGTCTATCGCGCCTTGGCTATCGTCGAGCCAATCCATAACAGGTCTCCTTAGCTTAAATCAATTCGGTTGAATAAAGGTCGTCTTGTTTTCTTCCCCTGCAAAAGAGCAAGCTCTGCTTGTAGGTCTCGCAATCGTGAATTAGCAGCTTCTAGGTCAAACTGTACAGTTTCGCCGTCTTGCGTCACCATTTTCGTCGCTGAATCAAGCAGTGTCTCTAGGTCAGAAATAGCTTGCTTTATGTCAGCCTGTGTCCTGCTACTCATTTATCCACCTTTTTAGATTTTTCTGTGACAAATAGCCAATGCGAACAATTTTTTTCCATTGCTTGCCGTCCCACTTATATTTAATTAGAGCAGGGACTGTTCTCCCTAAATATAGTTTTTTCCCCCACTCGGTGTCGTACTCTTCAAATGCAAGGTTCACGCCAGCTGCAACCGAAGGGTTTCTTTTAATTTCACACTGAAATCTTACGCACGTATGTCACCAATTTTCAGCACCTATGACCACTATTAGCGTCTTTTTGCTTCTGAGGCTTTCTTTGGCGGCTGGCAGGTATTCGTCAAAAATATCTGCTTTAAGTGAACTAACCGATGCCCCGATTAACAATAATACTAATAATAGTTTTTTTATCATCTAGATTCGTCGCTTTCTACGTAGACGTTTCCTTTAATAATCGTCCATCGTGAGTCTGCAGAAAATTGAATTTCAACATCAAATTTAAACATTGAAACGGCAGGGTCTAATAACTTAGTTGCTGCCGTAGATAAGGATACTTCAACCGAGCTCCCCGTAGCAGTTGCTGTAACACCAGTCGTGTCTTGGTCAAGGATAATTGCATCCTTACCGTCCCTGATAGTGAAGTTTGCTGTCTGCCCATGTACGCTTTTCGAGGCCGTCCATGTTAGTTTTGCGTTAGATGTTCCGTCATAGGCATCGCCTCGTATTAAGTTTATTATCTCGCTTGCAGGCTGTGCTGTATATACAGTTGTTATGGGGGTGATCTTTGCTAATATTGCGGCTTGTGAGGCGGCGGTAGCGTCCCCAGCACCTGTGACGTTAGCAAACTCTGCTGCTTGTATAACCTCTAGGTCAGTGCCTGTCAGGACAACATTCCACACCGCAATAGATACTCCCGCAACACTGTCTGTAAGAACTATTCTGTGGGAGCCCGTAAGAGCCGACGACTCTGAGAAAGTGCAGCGGTATATTCCAGTCGCGGCTACGTCTTCAGCAACTACAGTAGCAGTAGAAACAACGGCAGACGTTGACACGTTGTAGAGCTTTGCAGTTAATGTTCTGCTCGCAGCTCCTGTTGCGATTACATACTGTGTCGCCATCGGATTAAGCCTCTTCTGCTGGTGCGTCCCACTCAGGTCGCAATGATACTAATGTCAATTCCCCCTCTGCCCAAGTGTATGCACCTTCAGTAAGGTGACGTGGCTCAGTCATTTCTAAAAAAGCCTCTCTGTCAATCGACATAAAGTGTGCTGCTTGTGCGGCACTGTCAGTGAGTAGCATCTGAAACTTTTCAAAATCTGAGTCGATAATGGCCTGCATATCTTCCATAGATCGAGCCGAGTCGCCATGAGTGACAGGGCAACACCAGCAAATGTCAACTTGCTGCATCCAAGACTGAATTTGCCGTTTTAGCTCACGGTCTGCGCGAGTTAGGATGTCGTTAAGTTGACCAGCCGCATCTGGGCTGCTTGGTAGTACTTCATATTTGCTCATTTGATTCCTCATCTTTCTTAATTAGTTGCGAAAGCATCTGAGCCTTCTGCTGTAGCGTTAAGAATTTCTTGACAGACTCTAGCTCTGCGAGAGTTTCAAGTTGAATTGAAAGTACTTGAAGATGCTGCTTGTTTTCGTTCAATTTTTGCTCCCCTTTAGTTGTTCTATCTCTATCTTTAGCTCTTTTATTGCACCAACCAATAGCGGGACAAATTTTTCATATTCGACAGTTTTATAGTCCATGTGCTTGCCCACCAAAGTTGGTTCTGAAATCTCTACTTCTTGAGCTAAAAACCCGAAATCTTTTCCTTTGTTGTCGTGGACATTGCTGTATCCATCTTTCCAGACAAAACTCCTTGGAAAGATTTTCATAACCCGATCTAATGAGTTTTCCAGATTAAATATGTCATCTTTCAGCCTCATGTCAGAAATGCCACCGCCACCACCAGTGCCACTGGAAGCAGCCGTCAACCTGCCCTGAGCGTCCACCGTGATACTTGCGTTCGTGTATGAACCCGCACTTACCGAGGTGTCTGCCAGTTTTGCGGCGGTTACTTGATCGTCGCCAATATGTGCTGTGTCGATAGACCCGTCAACATAATGTTGGCTGTCAATGGAGTCGTTTGCTACAGTGGGCGAAGGTAAGTTTGTTAATCCGCTACCATCGCCTGTAAAAGCATTTGCCGATACATCGCCTGTGAATGTTCCTGCGACTGAGTGGACGTTTGACCACTTTAAGCTGGAGTCTCCGCAAGCAATAGTTCCATTGGTAGAGGGCTGAATTGCGCGGTAAAATTTAACCTCGGAAGCCCCAATGAAAACTCTGTTTTGCGAGTCGTGCTGCAAGTAAATAGATCGAGCAACCCCATCGCCTAGACTTTTTGTTCCGAGGTAGAAGTCATTGGCAATCCACCTGCCCTGCAAATACTCTAAGTGATCGTCTCCTTCAGTGCCTAAGTTAAACACTTTTAAAACTGATCCGGTTTCAGCGATGACGTTCCCAGTAAATGAACCATTGACACAGAAGGCATTGTTCCATCGTCTAGTCGAGCTTCCAAGATCGACAAGTGTTGACGCTCCAGCGGGTCGAAACTCGGTCGCTGAAGCTAGGTACATTGGATTTGCACCGTAGTAGAACTGCAGCTGCCCGCTGCTAGGAACGGTCGTCACAATATTGCCGACTGACGTTATTGAAGCAGTTGTTACCGAGCCGGAAACGCTGGTTACAGTCAATGCGTCAAAAGTAGGGTCATCGGTTGTATTTAATGATTGGTTGAAAAAGTTGCTTGCTGGAACTCCAGTAAGACCGCTTCCATCTCCTGCGACAGAGGTAACTGTTAACGCAGCAAAAGTGGGATTGCTTGTTGTATTAAGCGTTTGGTTGAACGGGTTACTCGACGGGAGGTTAGTCAACCCACTTCCATCTCCTGCGACAGAGGTAACTGTTAACGCAGCAAAAGTGGGATTGCTTGTTGTGTTGAGCGTTTGGTTGAACGGATTGGGAAGGTTGGTAAGACCACTTCCATCGCCTGCGACGGAGGTCACAGTCAGTGCGTCAAAAGTAGGGTCATCGGTTGTGTTAAGCGTTTGGTTAAATGGGTTTGATGCGGGTAGGTTTGTTAAGGCTGATCCGTCACCAGAAAAAGCATTTGCCGAAACGTCTCCTGAAAAATTTCCATCGACTGCAAAAACATCTGAAAAGCGTAAGTCAGAACGACCCAATGCCTTTGTGTTGTTTGACATTGGTATAAAGTCAATCGCAGACGCTCGGAATACGTTGCTGCCGTTGAAAGCTAAAAACGTAAAGCCTGAAATGCTAGGTTGATTGATTATGCCATTTACGCTATCCCAGTTTGATGATTTAAGCACTACGGTCTTATCAAACGTGTGATCTCCAGTCCACACGTAATCGGCGGCGACATTTACACCGGAAGTGCCGACGATAGTTTGTACGGCGGCTTGATCTGCGGCTGTTAATATATCGCGACCGATAGAAGTCGAATCAACTATCTGCGGGGATACTATTGCTATGTGACCCATCTTTTGTTTCCTTCGTCTTCCGAGGTTTTAATACATTAAATCTAACCTGCCCACATTTGTCGCACCGGACTCTCTGCACTTTGTCAGGTATTGTCCCGTCTCTGGTCACAGGTGGTGCTAGTTTTGTGTGCTTTTTTGCACCGCACTTAAGACAGCTATTCTTGGACATAACGCCTCCGCTTCTTTCTTCTCTTTTTTGCTCTCAGTTTCTGAGACATAACATCGTTCTGGACTTCAGCTCCCTTTACGCAGGCAAGGACGTAACACCCTACGACTGTATCAAACAGGTGGTTGTCTCTGCCAACGACACTAACTTTCCACTGTTCTATCTTCCGTCCTCCGCCCTCAACCAAAACACCTTCTTCGGCTGTCATTTGCTCTGCAAGCATCTGAAGATTTGGGGTTCGCCCTCTTGCGTCCTTCCCCCCGTAAATTGACAGGGAAGACCCAGAATCCAATGGAGCTCTAAGAGCATTATCGACTCGGCTTTTCCACATGTTAGAGTCTGAAATAATTAAATTTACGCCGTACTGATTTGGAGACATTTTCCATTGACCTGCTAACGAGCAAGGTACGTTATGCTTTTTTTCTGGGTCTACGAGGGGCTTCTTTAGCGGAGTAGAACCCCAGCCTTTCATTGGAAAAAGCATTCGCTTATGCACATGCCTTCTGCAAAATTGAAGTACAGTTTCGTGCTCTGATCCCCACCCGCAGTCAATGCCGATTGCATTTACGTTTACTGAGTTTCCTGCTTCGTCTTTAAAATCAATGCTGAGAACTTCTGTCACAAAATCGTCTAGCCCAGAGATTAACGCAGCCGAGTACTCAAGGTCTGGGTATCGGTTGTGGATAGTTCTCTTTACGCCACTTAAAGTGACATATGTTTTGCTTTGGTCAGGCCATACGCCTGCATTCATAATGTGGCCTTTAAATGAATTTTTTTTGAATGCCACTATCGAGTACCACAGACATTTCATTGATATGTCTGCGAATACAGTTATGCAATCAAAACCGGCAGGCACTGTATTTTTGCTGATGTTAATCTGACGGTTAAGGATATCTTCTGTTTTGAGTTTAACCTTCATCCCTATCTGAACAGGGGAGGGCTGGTTCATGAACTCGGCAAAAAACGCTTCTTGGTCTCTAAGGTAAAGGTTCATGCAGTTCTGTATGGCACTTATTTCGTCTTCGTTTTTACGCTCTTCCCAAAGTGCCTTGGTCTTACCGTCCGCCCAATGCCTGTTATCTTCGTATAGTTTGTTTGCGTGATTAGTCCCATCTAGCAAGTCGAATCGCTTGACTTCTCTGTATTCATTTTCCCACCAGTCAGTAATTTTTTGCTCCTCCTCTGGGGTGTCCGCTTCTTCCCAAGGCATCTTGTCTAGAGCTCCGTATCGTATACCTTTGTACTGTGGCATTTTTTCATGATCCATCAGTTGATCCGATAAATCGTCTTCATAGACAATTGTAGTGGGGACTAAAACTCCACAAGGACGCTCAGGTGATCCTAGGTATCCAATGTCTCCGGCCAAGATATCCATTCTCTTTTTTACTTGGGCGGGGCTTGCTGCAGACTCTCTGGTTTGCGGGTCGTCTACTACTGCGAGCTGGGGTCGTATTACACTTCCGTCAGGCTTCTCTATTGCTTTACCTCTCAGCCCAGACTCCATAGATGCGAAGTCGAGTATGCCCCCAAAGCCATTCCCTACATTTTCAATCCACGGTGCATAATCTTCAAACTTTTGCAGCGTGGGGAATATTAACCTATCCGAGCCCCATCGAACTTCAGTCGTCTCTTCGTGGAACATCTGACCACCAGCTTTTCTCGCCTCTCCGTTACACCATTTAATGGGTTGGATTATTTCTGGGTAGTCTTCTGCTAAGAGCTCATTAAATCTCAAAGTTGTTTTAATGTTGCCGAGTCGAGCACTAGAAGCTCCTTTGTCTGCAGCAACATATAACGCATACTCAACATGACCGTTAAGTAGAGACCAAATCATAGCCCAATGACACAGTGTAGACTTTCCAGATCCGCGAGGTAAAGCAAGTGCGAAAGACTCCGACTTAAGTGTAGATGCTTCGATTTTTTCTATACACTCAAGGTGAGCTGGAGACCAAGCAAGGCTAAATGATTCAGCCCCGTAGGTTTCGCAAAAAGTTTGAAAACTCTTAGAGCATTCTAGCCTTCTGTCGAGATTGTCTGGCCTCTTAATTATTCTTTCGTAGTAATCCCAATTCGCAAGGTCTTGGGCTCTACGTCTTAAATTCTGTTTTCTGTCGGCTCCTGTGTCATAACCGTTCATGTGGCCTACTCCTTATTAGGCTACCTGAACTCCAAGTGCCGTAATGTCAATTAAAACTTCTGAAGTGCTAACTGCATGTCCAATTTGCGTGACATAGTTCGTGGAGGCTAGGTCGGCGTGCGGGCAGATGTTTCCGCCTCCAGCTGTAGCACTTAAATAGATTGGATCTCCGGCTACGACTGTTGCGCCGATGACCACTTTTTTATTGCTTTGGATTAAAGCGTAGCCATTTGTAGAGGCGGGAGAAACTACAATACCTACCACCGATGCTTTAGCAGCTGAAGTAGAATCTGCTTTGTAATATTTGCTGTCTGATGTTTTAAGGTATAGGGCTTGACCTTCTGTAACAGCTTCGCCAACCTGTACAACTGAAGGGCGTGCCGTTGCTTCTGCAATTGATACGCTACCTGAAGTGATTGTGTAGTTTGCCATGTTAGTTTCTCTTTCTTGTGTATCTTACGACTGACTTGTCTACGTTAAGTTTTCCTCTTGGGTCAAAGTCGATGCACACCTGTTCATGGTTACGTGCTTCGTCTTCAGAAACGCACTCTTTTACGAGTACACAAAAACATGATCCTTTGTATCTTGGATATAGTTTCGAAAGTTTATGGTTCTTATGTTTGTTTTTTCTAAGTGCATTGGCATGGCTTAGTAAGCGAGCCCTGATGTTTTTACTTGACCCAAAGTAAACTAAATTAGGCCACTCCCTAAAACCAATGGCATACACTCCAACTATTCCTTGGGGGTATGCCGCTTGAATTTTTTCTTTAGTCAGGGGAGTCATCTTCAAAGGCATCTTCAATCTCCTCTCTGAGATTGTCCAGTGCCTCCGATGGACTATTGGTTTTTTTAATTGGTGTATTGATAGCGTCAAATATAATTGCTACCGAACCTTTCACGCAGTTAAACGCTACTTTAAATATTGTAACTATGACTCTAGTTAACCATCCTTGGCCTGCAAATATACTTACGAGTAGTGCGGCTACTAAAGCATAGAAAGACCATTTCGCTATTTCAATCATCTGCTTTATTACAGTGAATTGACCTAATATTCTATCTTGCAGTCCTTCGGTTTTATCTTCAATTTGCCCAAAATTATCTTCTGTGTCTTTTTTCCATCTATCGAATCTGTCCCTAAATAATTGTACTTCAGTTTTTTGGAGCTCAGTTTCTGTTTGGATTTTAGAAAGTCTGTCTAGCAGTAGCCCTCTTTCTCTTTGGGTCTCTTCCCTGAGCTCTCGCAGCTTTTCGAGTAGACCTTGTATTAGCTTTCTTGATTCAAGAGAAGAAGGTGGTACGTCTCCAGCTTCAGGTAACTCTGGGATGTTCCCACCTTTTAACACATCCAGAACAACTTTTGATTTCATAGCCATCCCCACGGACTCCCCTTTGTAGCCTGTCTGCCATGCTACTAGCCCTACTATGTAAGGCGATCCCTCCTGATCGAATTGTACGATTGCAGATCCTGAGTCGCCTGCGTAAGCGGAAGGCCAAAACAAGAAATGATTTGTACTTACGTCTAGTATTTCACCCAGCTGAGAGTTTTGTGGCCTGCCATTGTCGCACCCGCAGTGGAACATTTCATCGCCAATTTTTACCTCATCCAGTTTTATAGGTACAGCGGGAACGTCTTTTAGTGTATCGCCTTGGGGTAGAGAGACTACGGCAACATCGACTCCGTTTTCCTGTACGCAAAGGTCGGTGCGTGCTTTGTATTCCCCTAGTCTTTTCCCATCGACTACAAACTCGCAAGTAATTCTTCCTTTTGGGTTACTGCAGACATGCTGGTTACTAAGTATATAAAGCCTATTGTTTTCTTTTTTATACACATTGCCAGACCCCATCCATAGAATCGTACCCTTTGAGTTGTAAGCCCTGATTCGGACTGTAGACCCCATAGCTTTCCGCATGTTGTCTCTGTCGAAAAGTACGGTGCGAGGCTCATCTCCGCGAGTAATCCCTGCGTTAAATGAGCAGCCAGCTGATAAGGCTAAAGCTAGAAGAACTGCTGTAAGTAACTTGTTCCGCATTTACGTACTCCGAATATAATTCTAAAAATCTAGGTGTTGCTAATTTGTTCCATGAGATATCCTGCCTCTAAGCAAAGTGCGTCCAATTCCTTACGCTTTCTGTCGCGGAGAAAAGACAAGGCTTCCTGAAGTTCTTCTTCTTCTTGATCAAATAAACTCTTGAGCTCTTCTATTTTTTGGTTAACTTGCATAAGTAGAGATTTATCTTTTTCCATTTGCAGCCCGCTTTTTGCACCTTCAAGGGTATAGAAAGAGCCAAGCCAAGTACCTTTGTACTTAACTCTGTATCTGCCTTGGTTGGTATAGTATATGTTTTTGGCAACGCGAACAGAGGACTTCCATTCTGGGATAGCATGCTTAAGGCGTTGTCCCGCTTTAATTGCGGAAGACTTTGCTTTCGCAGCCTCTCGAATCTCTTCTTCACTTTTCATTTAAACCACCTTATCCAAAGCCCCAAGTTCAAAAAACAGACAGGCCGCTGGAGGGTTCGGCTGTTCGGGGTATCCCCCTAGTCTGTCACTTTGTAAGACTGGGCAGGCGGGGAGCTCGGTCTTTAGCCGGAGGCTCTAACCCGCCAGAGGGCTCGTAAGCCTCACTGCCCAATGAGTCATTCGTGCCTGCCACAGTTCTATAGAGAGAAACTGCTTGTCGTCTGGAGGTCAGTCCATGTTCGGCCTAAGACTCGTTTAAACTGTTTTTTCTCTTACTAATATATGACCATTATCCTGCCATTATCACAAGGGGAAAGACTGATATTATGACATAATGTCTGGGTTCGCCGAGCTCGTGGAAACCCCGATACCACACAACCATCACTGCCCTGCACACGGCACCGCCGACCTCGCTACCGTTGCAGAGCTAAGGAATGTCAACTGTTGCGAGAACGGACATTTTTTGATGGGGGACTTCGCTCGGTAATTTGCGGGGTGAAACCTTTGTCGGCAGTGTATTGCGAGGACGCTTTACGCTGTTTCACCTTAGCACCCTAAACTATGTACTGCCACCCAATGATAGGTGGTGTAAAATAGTACATAGTCTTAGGGTCTAACATTAAAAACACTCTATATATGTCCTTTAGTTTAAACGCTTATGTAGCAAGGACTTACGTCTGTAAAAAAATGTCCTGTTGGACACAGTGGACATTTCTACCTCTACGCCTCCCACGTACTACACAAGCCGACCGCAAGCTACGCTAGGCGGCCATCGCACAAAGGCAAGTGAGGGATCGAGGTTGCACGAACTCCCCCGAAACCAAACAAAACCCCGCAGAACCCTCGTATTTCGAGCGAGACGAGCGATCACCCGCCCCCCTACCCCACCCCCCCCGAAAATTTTTTTTCCTAAAATGGACGGACAATACCGTGTATGCGTGCTTCTTCGGCGTGGTCCCTCCTC